>Ga0208767_1000004_pt1 | contig 143081 bp, 200 predicted proteins | sample VirMetDEL_Mar_21_FD_184514 | JGI IMG/M metagenome (GOLD analysis project Ga0208767, IMG submission 184514) | Aqueous microbial communities from the Delaware River and Bay under freshwater to marine salinity gradient to study organic matter... | ecosystem: Environmental > Aquatic > Marine >...
AAATGAGTGACGACAGATGGATAACTCTTTATGACAAAGAAAAGAATCCAACCTTGTATGTAAGACTTACAGAAGATGGATATGAAAAATATAAAGCAGGAGAGAAATGGGATCACCGCTGGATTGATATTATGATGGATATTAACAGTATAAAACTCGCAGAGTTTTGAAGGAGTTGACAAATGACTGATAAATCAGAGAGTAGAGAAGGTTGGTACGGTTATGCTACTTTCGGATACAGCGATCAAGATAAAGAAAATAGAATCAAGAAAAAATTACAAGACTTATTAGACTCATTGAAATGGAATACTTGGAATAGATGGAGTGATCCAGACTTAAACGACGTATACAGCAATGGAATGACCGGAGAGGTTGCGTCTTTTCATGACTGCGTTTATGAAGCAATCAATCAGTCATACGAGATTGAGCAACTGCGGGATATCTTCTTTTCTTTACCAGAAGATCTTATTCTAATTGCCAATGAATGGGGCTTGTCAGATACAGAATTTAGAGAGGCGGTATATTCACACTTATGTCAGAATTCATAATCGACACTGGTAAAACCAGAACAGAACCAATTGATTATAGCTGGAGAAACCAACCCGGAGCGGGATGCCTCGGAGCTATTGATTGTAAAGAATGTGGATGTATCATGGCTGCTCAGGGTAGTCACTGTTTCTGTATGGGTATTTATACCTGCCCAAGATGTGGTTATGAGTCTAAAGGATGGGTTCATAATATTCGTGGGTTCAAGAATGGTAGTCCAATTTATGATGATCCCGTTGATATTGATTCAGCGACCTTTGAGAAAATCAAAACTGGATTTAAAGTTGTTGACTTTGCTCCAACAGGTGTTCGGAAATATCTTTGAAGGAGTTTACAAATGAGTTCTGACGAACAAATCGAAAACGCAGTAGATCAAATAGGCAAATCATTTAGTTTAACCGTTACTGAGAGAATCAATACTCAGCCAGGGTTTAGAAGAGAAATTCTAAGGCAGGTTATTGAATGTGTTGAATCTGACGATCTTTTAGTTGCTAAAAAAATGCTTGACCAAGTTCTTGAAGCTGATGAAGGAATTGATAGATGAGCCGTGAGATTAAATTTAGGGCATATTGCGGATTTGATAAAACTTGGCACTACTGGGATGTCTATGGCGAGTACCCACAGGGTATTTATGGTGGACTGAGCGAGCCGCAACAATACACCGGCATTAAAGACAGAAACGGTAAAGAGATCTATGAGGGCGATATAGTTAAATGTGAGCCAGCTTGGTTTTATCAGTTTGAACATAGTGGAGAGATATATTTCTCAGAAGAACGTTCTGGCTTTTTTTATAAAAATGATGAGAAGAATATAAATTGGAATATAAATAATACTTTTGAGTGTGAAGTGATCGGGAATATATATGAGAAAGGGGTATCATGAGAGTATTAGTTGGATGTGAATTTTCCGGAATAGTCCGCAACGCCTTTTCTGCCCGTGGTCATGACGCTTGGTCTTGTGATATATTGCCCACAGAGAGTGAAGGCAATCATTATCAAATGGACATATTCGAATTGTTAGAGCAAACTTCTGGCGATTGGGATTTGGCTGTGTTCCATCCTACCTGCACGTTTCTCACAAATGCGGGGGTCCGATGGCTCTATAAAAAAGGAGTTAAGACAAATGGTAGAGACGAAACCCGATGGGAGAATATGAGAAAAGGCGGGGAGTTTTTTCAGAAATTAAGAGACTGCGGAATTCCCCGTATTGCTCTTGAAAATCCCGTCCCACACTCCTATGCTTTAGAATACATGGGTCCGTACTCTCAGATAATCCAACCTTGGCAATTCGGACACACAGAGAATAAGAAAACTGCCCTTTGGTTGTTTGGCCTTCCTCTTTTACGAGAAACCAACAATGTTAAGTATCTTATGAAAAATATGTTAAAAAAAGATACTGATAAAACACATTATATGAGTCCTGGTAAAGATAGGGGGAAAAGACGATCTATTTTTTTTAAGGGTATTGGTGAAGCAATGGCGGATCAGTGGGGCAGGACTAATGAATAGCTTACAGTTACGCGAACAGTTAGTCTTGCAGTTACACTCGCAGTTATACTGGCAGTTACTCTGGCAGTTGAACTCGCAGTTACACTCGCAGTTACACTCGCAGTTATACCGGCGGTTATACTCGCAGTTACACTCGCAGTTATACTCGCAGTTGGATAGAGATAGTGAATAGCTCGCACTTAAACTCGCAGTTTCACTCGCAGTTATACTCGCAGTTTCACTCGCAGTTAGACTTGAAGTTATACTCGCATTTAAGCTCGCAGTTACACTGGCAGTTACACTGGCAGTTATACTTGCAGCTAAACTCGCAGCTAAACTCGCAGTTGGAGAAAGGTAGTGAATAGTCGGCAGTTAGAATCGTATTTATACATTTATTTTCACTGGCAGTTATATCCGTCGTTATGCTTATGTTTAGACTCTGAATTAAACTGGCGGTTAAGATCTAAGTTATACTCCTATATGCCCTCTCAGTTACAATCGCAGTTACGCTTGCGATTGGAGAGATTATATGATTTAGACCTTCCTATTCAAGATAAATGAAAGTAACTTATGTCATCTATATATAAAATTGAGTATCTAGGTCGTGAAAATACTATAGATATTGAAATAGATTCAAAAGATCATATTTTTTACGCTAATGGAATACCTACATCTAATTCTCATGCAGTAAGTTATGCTTACATGGCCTATTGGTCAGCTTACTTAAAAGCAAACCATCCATTAAGCTTCTATCTCAACTGGCTGGTAAACGCTAAGGAGAAAATGGATTCTGACCGTGAGACATATGAATTAGTAGAAAGTGCTAAACTTGATAATATCCCGATAAGAATTCCATCTATTGAATATATGAATGAGACCTATTCGATTCAAAATAGTGCTATTTATTTTGGGGTTACCAATGTAAAGAATGTGGGGCAGAATGAATTCAGAAAAATGGATAGGCTGATAAAAGAACAAGGCCAGGAAGTGACGCAAAATTGGATGTCTATTCTAGTTCGTGTATTATCGAAAGTAAACAAGCGTTCGGTAAATAATCTAATTTCAGTTGGAATGTTTTCTAAATATAAGAAAAGTCGATCTGAAATGCTTCATGAATATTCTTGTATTAAAGAGTTAACAGCAAAAGAGTTAGAGAAGCTGACTGAGACATATGATTCTGAGTTATCATTAAAGCAAAACCTTCTAAAAATTAATCAACTAAAAAAGAATGGCGGTGCGATTTCAAGTGAGAAGAGACAAGTTGTATTTAATAGTATCATTGATAGGTTAGATAATCCTGGGCGAGATTTAAAAGATACACCATTAACAATTTGTTTAGCTGAAGAAAATCTTTTAGGCGTACCTCTTACATATTCAAAGACAGACGCATGTCGTGATGCGTCCAGTGCCAACGCTCGCTGTAAAGATATTGCGGATGGCAAATTAGGACGCAGCATATTGGCTGTAGAAATAGTAAAATATAATGAGCATAAAACAAAAAATGAAACTTTAATGGCTTTTCTCACAGTAAGGGACGAATCTATGGAATTAGAGAATGTTGTTGTTTTCCCTGACATTTATGAAGAATACGGGGATATAATCTATGAAGCGGCCACTGTACTCCTGTTTGGCGAAAAGGCTAAAGATAGAGATTCCTTTATTGTGAGTGAGATTATTCAAATATGAGCGAAACATTTGCGGAATACTTAGAAGTTGGACTGTTAAAAGAATCAGATTGTTATAAAAAAATTCTTTTAGATGGCTGTATAGTGAAAAAAGGGGATGCAGAGATTAGTGATCTACGTTTTTTTATGAAAAAATATAGAAATGAGACATCTCCGAAACTTCAAGTATATAAGTCCAATTTGAATGGAAAGGAATTCATTAAGGACTTTTATAACTTCGATGAAGCTATTAATTGCTTTCGTAGCCTGATAAATGGGGTGGTTGCATGAACGTTTGTACTTTTATTGGGAAAATTACTGATCCTTTATCCTTAGAAGAGGAACAAAATACTCAAGTTTTAAGATTTAAGATGATGGTTGAGCAGACAAGAAATATTCGAGGTGGTCGAAAAATAACTGATAAAAACATATTATTTTTTGAGGCTTGGGACTCTGGAGCTAAAACAATATTTGATAATTGTCACATAGGTGATGAACTTGTAGTAGAGACTACTGCTAGGAGTAATGCGGGAAAAATAATTTTTCGTATTAATCAATTCAGGGCTATTAATAAAGGTCAGACTGTATGATAAAATCAGAAGAAGACCTGATAAAAGAAAATTACGGACTTGCCATATCTTTAGCTAAAAAGTTCTACAAAAAGAATAGCCTTTATTCTTTTGAAGATTTAGTTCAAATTGGTTTAATAGCTATGGTAAAAGCTCACAGACAATATAATTCTGACAAAAGCGTCTTTTCAACTTTTGCTACATATTGCATAAGAAACGATTTGATAAAGTTTGTTAAGAGAAATAGGAATGATTTAAATGTAGATCTTGTTAATTCTCCTATTGAAGAAAAATTTGATTTAGATGAAATTACTCCTGCTAACTTAACAGTTTTAGAAGCCGGAGTTTTTTATTATAAAAAGTCTGGTTATAAGGATGTAGAGATCCGTAGGATTCTAGACTTAACGCCTAATGATTTCAAAAATATCACAAAATCCTGCTTTAAGAAAATAGTTAGAGCCAATGCGTAGAAAAAGAATTTTATTTGTCTCCGAAGCTAGTTACTTAAATACTGGCTATGCTACATATAGTCGAGAAGTTATATCAAGGTTGCAAGCAACTGGAAAATATGACCTTGCAGAATTTTCTATTTATGGTACTGAGGATCATAAAGAGAGGAGTTCTATCCCCTGGAAGAACTACCCGAATATGCCAAATGGTAGTTCACAGGAACAGCAAGAAGATTATAAGAGCGATGGAGCTAATCAGTTCGGAAAATGGCGTTTCGAAAGAGTTTGTATAGATTTCAAACCTGATCATATTTGTTCAATAAGAGATTGGTGGATGGATTCTTATATTCAGCATTCACCTTTAAGAAAGTACTTTAACTGGATCTATATGCCTACTGTAGATGCCAGCCCTCAAAATGAAGAATGGATTGATACATTTTCTAGTGCTGACACTGTTCTAACATATTCTGATTGGGCTGTAGATGTTCTAAAAAATGCAAATCCTAATATGAACGTTAAACGTTCCGCCACACCATCTGCTTCTGAAGAATTCAAACCAGTGCTCGATAAGAATGCCCATAAAGTCAAAATGGGTATTAACCCGGATTGGAAAATTATTGGCACAGTCATGAGGAATCAACGTCGGAAATTATTCCCCGAATTATTTGAAGCTTTCGGTAAGTACTTAAAAGAGACAGGTGAAAAAAATACCTATCTTTACTGCCATACTTCTTACCCTGATAATGGTTGGGATATTCCTAAGTACCTAATTGATAGTGAGATTATATCAAGGGTATTATTTACGTATGTTTGTGGAAATTGTAATAATGTGTCGTATAGTCATTTTGCAGATACGGTCCAGCCTTGTCCTACTTGTGGACAGTTCTCATCTAAATTAAGTAGCGTATCTTCTGGTGTTAGCAGAAGTGTATTATCTAATATTTACAATATCTTTGATGTTTATATCCAGCCAGCATCATCTGAAGGATTTGGTATTCCTGTCGTAGAGGCAGCAGCCTGCGGAATTCCAGTCATGGGAACAGACTATTCGGCAATGGAGACCGAGATTAGAAAACTTAATGGATATCCTATCAAAGTTAGATCTAAACATTTAGAAATGGAGACGGGATGTGACAGGGCTTTACTTGACTTAGATCATACTGTAGAAATATGGAAAGAGCTATTAAATAAGCCTCAGTCTCTACGTATTCAAGATAGCTTAAAAACCAGGGAATCTTTCGAGAAGCACTATGGCTGGGACAAAACGGCAAAAGTCTGGGAAGAAGAAATAGACCTTTTAGATTTCTCTGACTGGACAGTAGAACCTATGATGGCAAATCCTACCGCTTTGCCTAATAAAGAAATGAATAATAAAGACTTTCTTGATTTTTTGATTAATGTGACTCTGAACGAACCATCATTAGTTAATACATATCCTTTTAATAAACTTCTTAGAGATTTGAACTTTGGTATGTTCCGTAATAATCCGGGAGGATTTTTCTATGGTGAACTTTCTATTTTTAATAGAGAAGAGTATAGACCTTTAAGTCGTGATCAAATTGTGGCGATGTTTACTGAAAAGGCCAAAAATAAAAACTTCTGGGAACAAGCCCGTTTAGGATTAATAAATTTTAAAACAGAAAGTTGGCTATGAAAAGTTTTGGGATGTCTTGTAATGGCTGCTCTTTTGAAAATGGGACAGATTGTTCTATTGGAATTCTAGATAATATAAAGTTAGAATCAAATATTTGTCAAATAGTTGACGGTCATTATCAATTTGACAGAATTTGCCCTCATAAAAACAGTGAGAATCTAACTAAAGAGCAGTCTCTAGAAAAGAATAAGCTCCCCATTTCATTCATTATACTGGATAATGATCTAGAAAAGACAGAAGTCATTATTAATAACGTCCTCTCTTTTACAAAAGGAGAGAAGGTTTACAGTATTTGCGTCGTGACATTAGATAACTTTCAAAAATTGAAAGTTTTTTCTGACAAATATCATAATTTTTATGTATTAAGAAGTTTTAGCGAAAATAGAGAAGAACAGATTAGGGATGCATTTCTAAAAGTAAAAAATGGATACTCAATTATTTTAGGTTCTGATGAGAATGTAGAACAGAAGCACTTAGAGTCTATTAATTGTTTTGTTAACGAAAAAATGAAAAGACTTGGGTTAATTTTAGATTCTCCTATGGTCATTAATAACTCATTATTTCAATACCTCAAAGGAGATAAGGTTGTATCTTATCAAGAAAAGTTATCTCAAATGTGCGAAGAACAGAAAACAGTAAAAATGGTTCATAGCTGGGAGGATGTTAATGAAGCTGTCGGTATCTAAAGAGTTGTCAGAAGATGAAGACGTAGACGAACTACTTAACATTCTAAATCCTAAAAAATCGGATGAAGTATTTATTAGTTTATTTAATACTTCTCTAGGTAATAAATTTGATGAAAAAGGTGTGATAAATGTAGGATTTGAAGATAGGTTAAATGTAAAAAGTTTAGCTATCCAAGAGGCTATAAATAATCAATGTCATGCGTTTTTGTTTATCCCAAAAAATTGCGTTCCTATTCAAGGTATGGTAAATGCTTTGGTAGAACCAATGGATAAAGACGACAATGTATCTGTTACTTACAGCGACTTCTGTGTTGATGGTGTAGTCATGATACAAAGTATGCCTATTTGCTTTTGTAGAAGATTAGAACCTAATATAGATGATCTATATGATATTTCAAAAACAAAAGGGATTATTAAGTATATACCAATAAGTTTGTATAATGTCAAACGATAAGAATATTAGGTTTATAAAAAAAATAAAAGACAATAATCCATTAAATACTTTTATTCTACTTAATGCAGGTTGTGGACGTAGAACTAAAAATTATGGAAATAAATGTCTAATGAATTATCGTGGGAAAAGAATAATCGATTCCCAAATAGATACTATTAATAAAGTATATGGAGATAAAGTAGATATTATTAATGTCACTGGATATCTATCAGACAAAGTTATCAATGAAACGAGGAATATAAGGTCTGTTGAAAACTTAAGATACGATTCTACAAATATTGTAGAAAGCATGAGAGTTGGTTTAAATGCCTCACTAGAAGGTAATGTATTTTTTATACATGGAGATATAGTATTTTCACCTTCTTTTATCAAACCTATAGACTACATTAAAATTTCTGTGCCTATAGATAATAAGAATAAAATCAATAAAGACGAAGTCGGAGTAGCAATTCAGCAAGGAAAAGTCTGTAATTTCTCTTACGGGCTTAACGATAAGTGGTGCCAAATAGTATTTTTCCCTAATAATTTTTTCTATGAATTAAGATCAATACTAAGCTCTGTAGACAAAAATATGACCACTTTTGAGTTTCTAAACTATTTAATAAATAGAGGATCTGATATAGTGCCTTTTACGCCAATTAGAGGTAATATAAAAGAAATAGATTCAATGAAAGACACTAAATGAAATTTAATATAGTATCTCAAAATCAAAGATTCATACAGTTCTGTAAATATCTAAAAGAAGATGAGCATCAAGTCGTCATCGTAAATGGAGAATTTTCCGAATGTGACGTTATGATATATGATACGCATTTTAAACAGCAATTAGCTGGAGTAAGAGACTGTCTTCGTATTGAATTAACAGATGCTCAAAAAGGTGAAGATTTTTGTCTGTCATTTAATCAGGTTCCTAGTGCCTATCAAATACAAGATAGTTGTCTTTTACTAGGGCAAGGACAAAAATTAGAAGAACTTGTTTGCGATATTGTTGCTGTTGATCAAGATTTGAATAAAGTCAAATATATCGACAGATATATGAATATGAATTACAAGGTAAGATTCTTTGGCAATCAGTCAATAAATACATATAACTATTGTGGAGTAATTAGAGGTAAGCAAATTTCTAATGCCTACGCTTCTGCAAAAGTTAGTATATGTTTAAATAAACAGTCTGTTTTAATGGCGTTGGAGTCAGGTGGAAATGTTATCACAGATTCTGACTATGGATTAGGATTACTTTCTGAGCAGGTTTTCTACGATGAAGAAGACTTTTACGAGAAGGTAGATGCTGTATTAAATGGGAATTATCAAGATGCAACTGAACTAAGAAATAGGCTATTAAAAGATAGAAGCCCATTTAGTATATGGGCCGACATCTTTAAGCAAATAGGGCTAGAGAAGGCATCACAAAGAATAGGCAAAAAAGGTGAGTCGGTACTCAATGCTCTATATTTCAAATAAGGGAAATATCTCTGGAAGAGATCCTAAAAAAGAAAATACCGTAGAGTACTTACTTCAAGCAGTACAGGATGGATACTGTATTAAAACTGACTTATGGGTTATCAAAGGTAGGCTTGTTACAGGAAACGATTTTCCCGCCAATGGTATTATACTTGATAGATTCGAAAAAGACAAATTGTTGATTCAGGCTAGGAATCTTCCTGCCCTTCTGTTTTTACTAGAAAACGGATATCATTGCTTCTGGAGAGAGTCAGATGATATCGTCTTAACTAATAAGAATTTTGTACTGTCTTTTAATAATTCTCTTATACCTAAATGTATAGTAATGAATCCAGAAAAGAATATTATTTCTGACTGGAGTAATTATTTAGGTCTTTGTAGTGATTTTATTTCAGGATATGTACAATGAAAATAGGTGTTTTGTTTGATGATTTTTTAAAGAGTGATAAAAATTATTACATAATGAAAGCTATGAATGAATATGTAGCAGTAGAAACAGACAATGTATGTGCTTTTGTTTGTAACATGAGTAATAAAATTATACCATCACTTTTTGGATATATGGGCATCAGTGATATTTCTCATTTTGAGAACGGGGTTTTAGTAGCCACAACTTTAAATACAGCGGATGCTTTAAATAAGTCTTCTTCTAATTCGAAAAAAGTGTTCTATTTATGGAACTTTGAGTGGGTTGATAAGACTTTTAATTTTTACGGGGTTCAAAAAATCCTAAACAATAAAGACTTACATATAGTAGTAAGATCTCAATTACAAGCAGACATTTTGAAAAATAACTTTAATATTGAGGTGGATGCAATACAAGAAGATTTTAATCTGGAGAAGTTAAATGAACTTTGCAATTGAACATGAACAAATTATTCGTAGTATGTATAAAAAAGGATGCAGTAGTTATGAGATTGCTGAACATCTAAATACTTATTCTACAAAAATTTTAAGGGCTTTAAAGTATCTTGACATTGAGGCTCGTGACTATGAGACGGCACAGAAAATTGCTATTAAAAAAGGACGGAGTAAAGTTCCAATAGAAAAAGGAGCGACTCTTACTGAGGCACACAAGATCGCCGTTTCTGAGGGCAGGGCTAAGGCGTGGTCTGAAGTATCGGATGAAGAACGTGCGAGACTGTCAGAGATCAGCAAGGCCCAATGGGCAGCAATGAGTGAAGAAGAGAAGCAAAATCTCCGCTCATTAGCCGCCGCTGCCGTCCGCGAAGCGGCTGTAGATGGCAGCAAAACTGAAAGATACCTCAGAAAAACCTTGACAGAAGCGGGTTGGTCTGTTAGATTTCACGAGAAAAATTTACTTCCTGGACAAACCTTGGAAATCGATCTTTTTGTGGCTGACTTGAAGACAGCGATTGAAATTGACGGACCTTCTCACTTTTTACCAATTTGGGGGGAGCAAAAATTACAAAAGCACCAGAAAGCTGACAATAGAAAAGCAGGTCTTTTGATGTCAGCCGGATATGTATTAATTAGAGTTAAACAGATGACGAAAACACTCTCCCAGCACAAACTTAGATTAGTGTCTGAGAGAGTATTGGAGGAACTTCAAAAAGTTCACCAGAAATTTCCCGACCCCGCAAATAGACTTATAGAAATCGAGGTTTGATTTTGGCTAAAGCAAGTATAGGATTTAGTATTGATAATACTATCGAAAAAGAGATGAAATCATCACTAGAAAGCTTTATAGCTTCTGTTGAAGATAACGATACGTATTCTTTTGATGATCTAAGTAATAAAGATAAAAAGGCCGCATATTTGTCTACTCATTGGGACTCTTTTGTTATGTCCCAATTTGATGAATCAGAATTGACTGATGGATATCCAAGAGTAAATGGGCTACGACGTGTAGCTGAATTACTTCTAGGTGATATTATTAAGAGTTGTCCGACTGAAGTTTATCCTGTGGCTCAACGCGATGAGACTCAGCGTTCTACCGTTGTGCATTCTATTACTTTCTTATGGTTTGATAAAACGGAGAGGACTTATGCTGAAGTAGCTGATTGTTATTCCGGTAATCAAGATCCTGACTTTTTGGTTTATTCTCCATCTACAGCTTCGACCAGAGCAGAAGCCAGAGCACTTAGAAAAGCTTTAAAACTTAAGAAGTGTTCTTTTGAAGAAATCAGCCATGTAGAGAATAATCATAGAACATTAGAGAAAAAGAATAAAGCTGGGAGTGGTGCTTCTAGACCTGATCCTATTTCTTCTTCTCAAATAAGGTTTTTAGATAAAAGATGCAAAGATCTTGATGTGGATGTAATGAAACTAATTAATCAAGGGCAGGGGAGATTCGATGCTATAGAAAATATGACAAAAGTTGAAGCTAAGGAATTGATTGATTTCTTAGCTAAAGTTTCTGCTGGAAAAGAAGAAATAGACAGTTTTATTAAAGGTTATAACCCAAATTGGAGAGATTAATATGCACGTAGTTTTTACAGTAAACCCAAAAGATAGTCACGTTGAAACTTTTCAGGCTTTAGCGGCGGCAGATGAAATTTTTACAAATGAAGTCTGCGGAAAATGTGGACATGAGCATACTACGTATGTAGTTCGTGAAGTAAACGGAGATAAGTATTATGAAAAGCAATGTCTAAATCAAAAATGTCGGGCTAAAAAGCCTTTCAGCCTTCATAAACAGGGGAATACAATGTATTTCCAGAAAAAGAAGAAGGATGCAGATGGAAAACTTACGGATGAGTATTGGGGTAATAATGGATGGCGTGTTTGGAACAAAGATACAGGTCAGGAAGAATAAGTAAAGTTTTAAACCCCGCAGGTTAATGTATAGCAAGTTAGTCTTAAGACTAATATAATCCGTTGCCGTATTGCTAGTCATATGAGTCATATGATTCTGTATAAAAGGGGTTTTTAAAAGAAAAAGGTGTAATAAGTTTAAGATTTTGGCAATTAGGTGGATGGTCTTGTAGCATAACTGGATAATGCAGTGGTTTTCTACACCACCGATTGGGAGTTCGAATCTCTCCAGGACTACTAAGTTGGCAACTGGCTGTTAAATAGTTGTCGGGATCGGACGCCTTATGGTGGTGATAACCTGAGCGGTAACCCCGAAAGCGTTACGCTGGATTCGTAACCAGCACTTTAAAGGCGATTAGTTTAATGGTAGAACGGTGGTTTTACATACCACAAGAGAAGGTTCGATTCCTTCATTGCCTACTGGTTGCCAGACCTTAAAACTGGATAAGCATGTAGAAGTTATTAAATTAGCAAAACAGGACGCGGGGGGCAGAACCCCGCTACCTCCACCAAAGGCACAGACGAGATAGGAGACGACGGGTAGTAGTGACTGATCACCACACTTGACGCAGGAATCCCGTACTGCTGTGTCTCTGGCGGGGGTAAAATAGAATCGACTGGTTGTATAAGTTAATAGCTGCATGTCGTAGTTGGACCAAGGCTACGTTAAAATGGTCTAAACAATAATTGCAACTCGTAATTATGCGTTGTCTGCGTAAGCAGACGGGGGTTTGCCAGCACCTTCTAACCCAAGCTGGCATTTTTCTCTAAAAAAGGAAGAATAATGAAAACATTAAAGGTTTTTAATTTTGGAGATAAGGTTGAACTAGTAAAGAAAGAAGATAATGGAAAATGCTCAATCCAATCCCAGACTACCCATTAGGTCTTGTCGCAGTAGCATAATTGATAATGCGGCGAACTGTTAATTCGTAAGATACAGGTTTGAGTCCTGTCTTCGCAGCTTATAGGAGATAAAACGTGTGGGATTACTTCTGGAACGAACATAAAACAGAGGAGAAAATGGTGGAAGTAAGTTTTAGAGAAGATTGTGTTTGGATAAGTAAACCGTACGTGGGTGGATACCATCTTTCTTACACTGAGGCCAGACATCTGCTTGAAAAACTAAAGAGCCTTGACTCTGAACGACTAAAAGCAATCGATAAAAAAATAAAAGAGCTTGAGGCAACAAAATAACTGGGCGGGATTAGTTTTAATTGGCAAAACGTGGGGCTTCCACCCTCAAGTTAAGAGTTCAAATCTCTTATTCCGCACTATTAGAAGAATCAATAAATTTAGGATAAATCTATGCACCCCGACGAATATCAAACAATAATGGATTATGAAGACAGAATCGCAGAACTCGACTACAAACTCAACAAAAAGAGAGATGTGGTAGAAAGACCCTGGGGCCACTATAAAGTGCTACATAAAGGTGATGGGTATACTGTTAAAGAGCTAACTATTTTGCCCGGAAAATCACTGTCGGATCAGAGACATTTTAAGCGGGACGAGCACTGGCTAGTGATTAAAGGCACCTTAATGGTTGAATTACAACACGAAAAACATTTTGGCGGAAAGCGTTATACAGCTTTATTAACTGACGAAAGTTTAGATCAGACTAGAGATTTATCTTATTACATCATCCCAAAAGAAACTTGGCACCGACCCCACAACGAAGGAACTGAGCCAGTAGTTGTTGTTGAAACGTGGCTTGGAAATAGCTCTGAAGATGATATAGAGAGGCGTAATGTTTGAATTTGATAGACTTATGGAAGGACAGGGACATCTAACAGACAAGGTAAAATGTCCTCAGTGTCAGCATGAATATTTTTCAGTAATTATCCGCACTGATATGTCGGGCTTTTTTGCTGCATGTAAAAACTGTTCATATACTACCGCTGGAATTGGTGGGTTACAAGGTATGTTAGAAGACAGACTAAGAGCGGTAATAAAAGTGGATATGGGGAGACGAAACGTCTAATTTTAGAAACTTTTAAACAGAAAGCATAAATATGTTACGTAGAACATTTCTTAAATCAGTAGCTCTTGGTGCAGGAGCGACATATTGCACCCCATCAATGGCGGCAAAACCAGATAATGAAAAGTCCGTTATCTCTATCCATCTTCAGGGCGGAATTTCTGCCGTTGATTTCATTAATCCTATTCCAGATGCACCACCCGAATTCAGATCTTCTAGAGGGTCTGTTGACGCCGGTGGTTTTTTATTGGGTGGTGACTTTAGACAGATGGCAACGCTGGGCGATAATATGACTATTGTCCGATCAATGAAATTTAAGGATGCTAATCATCAAACCGCAACAATGGCTCACATGACCTCTCATTTTCACGTTCCTAACGCTGGACAACGTGAACCCAGCTTCGGTTCTCTTATAGCTAGAGAGTATCTGCCAAACAGCCCAAAGTCAGGCATTCCACATTATGTAAAGCTAAGAAACATTGATGGCGATGATGCCGCATGGCTAGGTATCCGATATAACGGATATGACGCCGATGACGAGGGCGTTAAAAATATGAGTCTTCATAACGGAGTAGACTCGAAACGATTTGATACTCGCCTAAAAATGATGTCAATCATAGATGACACAGCTAATCTCCCCGGACTGGGCACTGACTGGACAGATTTAAAAAATATGGCTGTCAACATTATTAGGGGAGATGCAGCCGAAGCTTTCGACCTAAGTCAAGAGCCTAACTCAATTTACGGCGATTCTCGATTTGGTAAAGATCTTCTTCTTGCTAGACGATTGGTTGAGCGTGGCACTAAGTATGTTAGCTTGAATAGTAATGCGGGCTGGGATAATCACAGCAATATAGATGCCGCATTTGCTCAAAACGCTCCCGGATTAGATAATGGTATCTCCACACTTATCACGGATCTTAAACAAAGAGGATTGTTAGACAATACATTGGTAATTCTCTGGAGCGAATTTTCTCGGACAAAAATCAATATGAATGGCGGAAGAGACCATAATCCAAACACTAACACTCTTGTGTTATTTGGGAAGCATGGTAAAGGTGTGATTGGACAGACTGATGATCATGGGTTGGTCAGTATGGGGGACACCTATTCACCATCGGACCTGGCATGGACTATTGGTGACCATATGGGGCTTGACAAACGCTTGACAATCAAGGATAATAGCGATAGACCACGTCACGTTTTTAAAGATGACGCTAGAAACATACTTTCTTAAAGTGATCTGAGCTATTCCGTATGGACACCTAGTGCTATAAAAACATACAGGCAATGTGTAGCTGAAGGGCTAAAAAATGTTGGAGGTGAGGGTATATGACAAACGGCCATAAAGAAATAGAACCGCCATTTAAACCAGGAACTCAAGTAAAATGTATAAAAGAATCTACAGATGTATGGGTGGATGGAAAAGATATGTTCAATAGTGAATGTATAAAAGATGAAATTTATGATGTAGAATATTGTATTTTTAGTCCTATTGGATGGCTGATCGCGACACCCCCACCGCATAAAAGTTCTTGTGAAGAATTTTACAAAGCTGAAGATTTTACATCAAACTATTAACATAAGACATTGGATAATTTATGGCTTATAAAAAGGAAGGAAATATGAGTTTCATACCATTTTTTGGAATTTTTTTTGAATGTCGTAAATATCCGAATATTATAAAGAATAATACACTATACTTGTGGTATAGTCTTTACCACATTGTCTCGGCGGCAATAATCATAACTATAGTTTTAAGGATATCCAATGCTTAGACGAACTTTTCTACACACAGCCGCTTCCGCTTTTGCCGCAGCAACAGTAATGTTTGGTAGTGGAGTAAAGTTCCACAGATCAACACTGGAAACTAAGATTGTAAATTGGTATGATTTTCTAAAATTTACACCAAAACACACAAAAGACAATGAGACTTTCATTGTTCCTTTAATGTACCGTTCTGAAGAAGATTTTGAAGAAGTTATTATTAGTATGCATGAGGTCGCTAAAAAGCAATACCCGGAGACTAAAGAATTCTGGACTTACACTATTCTTAATAGTGATGGACGTGTTGGATTTATTACCAGTAATTTAGAGCTAACAGAGATGATTTTTGCATGAACAAAAAATAATGAGTTATAGTTAGATAAGCAACAGACAAAATAGAATAAGCCACTTTCCTACTGGACATTTCGCAGATTTCCAAGCGGATTTACTTTTTAGATAGCAGCCACATTTTCCGCACCTATCCTGTTCTGGGATATAGAATTCACATCCTTTACAGATATCTAACCTCTGTTGTTGAAGCTCATCTTTAGCTTGAGCCATTCCCGTCTTCACATGATCTTTGGCGGCACTAGCCAAGTTTTTTGCCATTTCTATTTTAGAAGGCAGAGCTTGTTTATTTCGGCATTCGCCAGAGCATCCATTCTGATTACAAAACATACATTTCTTTACTTCTATAATTTGAGACTGTTCTACTTCTTTTTCTGTCTTTACTTGTTTTTGATAACAATCAATAAAGTTTTGTCTAGGGTCGAGACCCTCTAAAAGGCACTTATATCCGGTCTCTTTTTCTTCCATTTTAAATGCTTTCTGTAATATTTTTAATTATCAATAACACTTTAAGTCTGATTAGGTAAATGTTGCTTTTTCAGTTACTCCAGAACCACTCCATGACCACCAGAACAACGATAACGTATATCGGTTACCTTGTATTACTTGGTTTACTTTATGTCCTAAGTTTGCTTCAAAGGTTACTAGTCTTCCGGGTTTTGGTTTGATTGGTTCATGTCCATCAATAGCTAACTCTCCCCCTAGACAATCTGATAAAAATAGAATAGAGCTTGCTTTTCTATACCATCCCGTCATTGGATGGACCTCTCCGTCTTTGTGATGTCTTAAGTTTCCCCTCTCAGGAATCCAGTGTAGTCCTGCTCCATACAAGTCAAGATCAGGAAACAGAGTACCTGCTATCTCAACGTTTAAACACATTAACTGCAAAAGAATCTTGCAAGGTTCTGAAAGTCTAGAAGCATCTTTTGTAGCATACTTTGTAGAGTTTTCATCTGAATATTTATGCCAGTGAGGCCAGTTAGAAGACGGCATAACCGCCGTCGCTGATCTGATTAACGGCAGCCATTCAGGGAATTCTTTAACAATCAATTGCTTATTCATATTATCACTTTGCTAAGGTTTTTGAGCACAGATAGAAACGCCAAGAAAGCTGGTGGCAATCTTGTTCCAGACTAAGACTGACTCAGGACTGTCAGGTGTAATGGTGCAAGGTCCATCATAAGCAGTACAAAGAACATTGAGGCCAGAGTCTTTACACATGACACTCAGAGCTTCTGTTGAAAATCTGAAGTAGTCATTCGGGTATCCATGAAGAGGGAAAGTTTGATGAGTACCAATGCACAAGACTCCACCGGCCTTTAATGACCTTGCCATTTCATGGATAGCAAGCCAGGGTCTTTCAATGTGTTCTAGAGTGGCTTGTGAATAGATACCATTAAAGTAATTGCTGAAACTCTTTGGAATTGTTTGCAAGTCAAAGACCTGATCAACTCCTTCACCCTTTTCAATATCAGTTGTAATCCATTGAGCATGAGGAACATGAAGCTGATGATTCGGTTGAACAGAACCTTCCCACACTTTTGCTCCTGTCAATAGAATCTTAGGGGATTCAATTGTTGACATGACTCTTTTGAACTCATCGACTGGATGTATCTTAGACACTGGCTTCTTCTACTTTCTTTAAGTGAGATTTTTCCCATTCAAGAAAAGCATCTCGTGGTTGATTTTCTAGTTTATACATATCGTCAACATTGTCACCAAAAATACAATATGATTTGTTAAGTGGAATCACATCTCCTGGAAGAGATTCAGTCCCCCAGTACCTATCTTTAATTTTTGGGATACCTTGTTTGAAAAACTCAGAAGCTCTCAAAGAATAGAATGTGCCTGAGTAGTGGTAGCGATATTTACATCCAAAGTGTTTACCAAGTCTTCTGAAGCTTCCTGCAACTATATAGCCTTTAGAAAGAGCATCTTCAATTTCTTGAGGATTGCCTACAACAGTAGCATACATTGCTTCCGTCCACCAGTTAATAACTTCACTTTCTCTTGTATGTTGTTGAGCACCTTTCGCATGAGCACACGTAATAATTGTGTTTTCGCCTTCATTGGCAACCATTGGAAACATTTTCCTGTATCCAACAACTTCCCTTAACTTAGGATCATTCTTGACACTGATATGCTCCCAGCCATCATCAAAGATACTCTTAACATCTGGATGGTTACCTTCAGTGTTGTAGGCACAACACATGATCTTTCGGTCATACCCAGTTGCATACTTTTTCAAGAGTTCTTTGTGTCGTTGAATGTCACAATTTTCCCATAGATAAAATAACAGGATTCTTTTTACTGGTCCTATGAATGGCTGAGGTTCTAAGTCAGAATTCTTTGATTCTAGTAAAGACTTAGAATCAGACTTTGTGAATGAAACAGATTTTCTTGATTCAATGAAGTCTTCAAATGCTTCCTCTCCACCAAATTGACAGGAAGAACACTTAGCCGCTCCCGCTACAGTCAAAGCTAATGAGCATTCTTTTCGGTTTGTCTCTGGATGCTTACACTCAAAAACTGGAATGACAAATGAACCTCTGCATGGAACACATTTATGGTCTCTTAGTTTTTCCCCTCGATATTCACAAGGAATATCATCAGAAGTTATGCTTGCCAAAATTGACTTAGGTTGATTGGATTTGGCGGTTGTTCTTTCAGTGAATTTAACACCAGTCCCCGAAGTGATTGTGACTACTGAATCACCTGAAGCATCTTTCAGGTCAGACTCTTGGCGTTCCTTGAGCCAGCCTTTCTGATAGACACTTGTCACAGACAAAGGACAATTTACTCCTTGGCATATTTGTTTTTCCCGCTTTGACATTTCACGTTTGAATTGTTCGCACCATCCAGACGCACTATCACATTTACAAGGCTTATTCATAAAGTCACCCTGATTGTTATATTCTCAGAACAGTAGCAGATGTCAGACATGTTCCCCGGAGCGGGAATTACAAAGTCTAACTGAAAGGGATTGCAAGATGCAGTGGTGACTTGATGCACGAAATCCCACTGCCCTTCAAACGAAACGAATCTACCGTAGATGTAGTAGTTACCAGGCAGAGATTCATCAGGTGGGTCTTCTCCACAGTCCGGGGTAACGTAAAAGATCCCCAAAGTGTCAAACTCGAAGGCTCTTGTAGTGTTTAAGCATGATCCATTTAACAGATTGGTGATAGAGCTTCCTGGTCCGAAATATCTGTACGCGATCCAATTTTGACAGTATAGAGGATAGCCGAAGTCGCTAGGAGTCACTGATGCAGAAACACTGTATCCCCAAGTTGTCGGTCCCATAGTGTAGATTTCACTGGCACAGTCCGAGATGATTTCAGCGTATAGCGTTGGCGGAATACACTGAGTAAATCCGGTAATTGGTGAAATCTTCGCCGCGAGACACGCCCCCGGGCAAAGACTGTCTGGCGGATCAAGACATAGACAGTCTTCGCTTATTGAAAATACGTCCAACAGTCCTTCAATGTACGTGTCAGTGTCTGGAACCTCTGTGTCACCGAGAGTTACATCGCACCTCTTGACGTAGTTTCTGGGTGGTCCACCATTCAGTTCTATTCGAGTCAATGCCAGTGTAGTCTCAAACGTGCCTGCGTCAGACTCTACTCGCCAGATTATCTCGCATTGGTTATTTAGAACACCAATGACGGTCACTTCGTCTGCCCCGTATGGGTCACCGCGGTCCACCTCAAAGACCTCTGGGCCATACACACAATCTACAAGAGTTAGTTTATACCTTCGGGTGGAGTATCCGTCGCACACGTTATAGGCAGTGTATGTCAGGCATACTTCTTCGGGGATGCACTGGCAAGGTGACAAGTACCAACAAAATTCATCTGCCTCCAAATCACCATCAGCCACTTGTGAAGCGAAGTCAGCCCCGAAAGTCCTTATTGCTGTTTCGCTTGCAACCGACAATTCTGGGCGATCACAATTTTCAATAGGTAAATCTGGCGGATCGCTTCTTGGGTTCATTTTTATCAGAGAGCACGGCGGCGGCTCCCCAAGAGAAAGATCGCCTCGTTGCCCGCTGTTTGAAATGCCGCCACGAGCAGACACTGTCAAAAGGCCAGTCACTTCGACTGGTGGATAGTCGTCAGTGAACAGGGAGAATGCCTGGTTTGTGAACCCAACTTCAAAATTATCACCACATTTCGAGAAGGACACCGAGTCTTCGCCAAGCACAACGTTCATTGTGAAGCAGCACTCGTCATCAACGATGTGAAGATCAAACGAAATTGCTAGTGTAACATCACCGCAAGTCAGGTTCACAGACTGGTAACCATCTTCACGGCAAAGATAAAACGAGTTAGCTGAAGCGAACTGGCAGCACTCAACACCGCCTGTGAATTCAACCTTGACACACAGCAGCTCTGGCAGGCATTTCGTGCAGCCGACAACGTTATGCTTTACGAAGCAATCACAACAGCAGCAACTGCCTACTGGTTTAAGTTTAGCCATTATGGACACCCTGCCTGACAGCACATATACAAGACGACCCACTGACATTCTTCTGTGTCGTATGGATCACACATTGAAGTTGTTTTCATCTTCGTGGCGAAGCCGTATGCACCAAGAAGAAGAATAGGGTCAATGTTGAATTGACAGCCTGCTTCATCTTGAACGATAATTTCATCACCAACATTAACACCAGCTCCACCGCAAGGTATTAGTTTAACAGTAGCAGTAACACAGCCCGTGCCAGCTTCATCAGAGTCAGTAACTTCAAACATAATAATTGATCCACCACCACCAGCAGACCAAACCTTTCTTTCATCATCCCATCTTAAGTCTACGGGTCCAGTTTTCCATATATTAGGATTCCTAAAAGCTCCACTTGCAAATATATTAGGATTTTTTGTATCTGCCGGTACTGGTTTTTGGTCAGTGTCATAGCCCCAACCAGAAAGAACCATCGGTGCTCTTAGTCCAATAGATTTGACTCCATCATAAGTAAAAGTCCCATTTTCATAAAGATCTTTTACAAAAGAAGCGTCTCCTGTTGTGCCATTACCGGCAGCTTGCCAAGTATTTGCAATTTGAATATTATGACCGCTACGAGCAAACCTATCATTATTTATTGTTTGAGAAACACCAGCATCAAAAATATTATTTGGATTAAATGGGTCTAATGTATAAGAATTAGGTTCTGTAAGATTTGTAGGATCTTCAAAGTGGGGTAGTTCAGAATGCCAAGAAGCTGTAGTATACGGAGAAAAGATTGTATCAAATCCAGCCAGACCTTTATTATCTACATCAGTACCAACATCTTGAATTGCGGCAGGAATAGACATTGCAGCAACTTCAATAGATTGGATATTACCACTTGAAGACCCACCATTTTGTATATAAACAGGAGTAGATCTTCCAACAAAAGCAAAAGATGCAGTGCCTAAAGAATCCGTAAGTCCATTATTTAATTCTACTCTATCTGTCATTTTATATCCTATTTTACCAAATTAGCTATTGATTTGATTTTGTTGCCTAATTTTGAGATATTATCAATAAACCGTTTATTTGTTCTTCCTAATCTAGGAGCAAAAGTTTTCATATTGTATGTAGTTTTTATATCTGTCGCACTAATATTTACAGATATATCTGAAACCAAAGGTCCATTAGTTACTAAAGAAGCTCCTAAATTTGTCACTGAAGGAAGACCCGGAGATGTGACAGATCCTTGTTCTGTAAATAAGAAGTTAAAATTGTCTACAGTATTAGCTTTTGCTTGACCAACAAGATTCAAACCAGCTAAACCAGAAGTCAAAGTATAACTAGTTCCTCCAATGGTTATTGTCGCTGGAATAATATAATTTTCTGGTACTAAATTAAGATCTTGTTCATATTCAATTTTTGCAGAATAATCTAAAGTTATATTATCTGTTACCCAAGGACCATAAATAAATCTGTTTGACTGTTGAGGTATACCAAATGATCTAGGTGCTACTATAGCAGGAAATGGACCTTTGAAGTTTACATCTCCTCCTTGTATATTCTTATTAGACTGTTCATTATTAGAAGAACTAAACCCAGCAGAGGCTATAAGACTACTATTAGAACCAGCAGAATCTCCACCTGCACTTTCAGTATACAAAGGTCTATAGACCCTTTCTGTTTGACATATAGCATAAGGTATCATACCTACTCCATTTTCTGATATAACCGACCCAGCACCAGTTAAATAATTAATCGCAGAAGTGACATTCGCTGTATCAATTCCTACAGCTAGAGGTTTGTTATTCATTATGCCACTGCCCGAAAGAAGATTGGTGAAATTAGCCCTGTCATAGTTAGTGAAATAGGTTGAAGGCAAAAAGAGATAATCTTTATCTAATTCTAATGGAAAAGAAAAGATATAATCGGAAGCGATTTGAGTTTGGGCAAATTTCTGACCTTTATACTCTGAAAAATCATTGTTTACAGATACGCTATTATATATATTCGACGATGTAAAATTAGAATTAAAATTGACATAAGAAGAAAGTCTTCCGTCTTTAACGAAGTAGGGACTTTGAGGTGCTTCGTATGCGGCAAAATTAGCTGGTTCTAAGTATGCAGAATCTGATAAGTCCCAAGACCTAACGAAATCAGCAATCACCGATTCTTCATTTTCATCGACTTTGGTTGTAAATGCAGGCTGTTTAACTACCCAGCTTTTGCCGTAATGATCTTTTCCAATAGTTGAAATCTTGCCATGAAGCATCTGTAAAAACCTTTGAGCCTGTACATTAGCCTGAGCATTAATAGGGTCACTTGGATCAATATTCGTAGTAACGGCATTAGAGGATGAAGTAGAATATTTTTGAATAGTAGAGAGAGCACTTGCTTGATAAGCCGCTCCTGCCCAAGTATAACCACCAGCGGAAGTTAAGAATGGTTGATATGGTGTTCTTAAGGGTTGAGCAAAATGAGTTTGCATACTATTTAATTTTGCTGGTTTGATATGAGTTAGAAAATGAATCCAAGTATCAAAAGAATTCATTGCGTATCTCATTTCCTTAAGGCTACATGCATATATTCCAGTTAAAATAGCTCCTGTCATATCTCCAGTGCCCACAATATCTTGACAGTCAATCATTATACAATCGACTATATCATTTGGATCTAAAATTTTAGTAACAACAGGTATGCCTCGTTTAGCCGTATCAGATGCAGTAGCACTAGCTCCGTAATTATTCAGTCTTTTAATTTCCCCCCAATACTGGTATACATCACTACCATTATTTTCAATAAAGCCAATTCTTGACTGAAAACCCCCTGTTATCATTTTTCCAGCTACGGCACCTTCATTAAGCGACACACTTAATTGGGTAGAAGTATATCTCTCTAGTTCATCAGTTGATATATCCTCAAAAGTAGCTACTCCACCAAATGGAGAAGATGCAATAGCTGGTCCACCAGGATGTACAACTCCAGTTGTCCAAGCAAAATCTAAAGGTAAATCAGCACCGCCAAATCCATTAGAAAAGGCAGCACTAAACGAACTTGGAATATATCCTCCATTCTTGTCAGAAATTTCTCTTTGGACAATAAACTTTGAAAGTGGAAATTTGTTTGAACCATATTGATTTCTGTTTTGTGTAATTATATGAATTTCGCCACCAAAAGTTCCAATCTCAGAATTACTAGGTGGTGAAGCGACCCCATATGGGCCAGTAATAGTAGGATCTCCTAAACCTACAGGCTTTTTAAGATCTACCATATAAACATGATTTATCTCAGTACATAATTCATCTACAAAATCCATTAGAGTTGTAGATTTTACTCTATAGTCATATGGTATAAAAGAAGAGACTTGGCTGATAAATCCATTTATATCAAAAGTATAATAATAAGGCTGTGGTGCTGTGGGAGAATTAGTCCATTGATCAGCACCATAAATTATAGGACGACCAAGTTCTGGATTAGAGGTTGTATTATTGACGTTGATTAATTCGTCAATAGCAGCTACAAATCGATCTAACCTCATCCCGTCTTCATTAACTTGAGAGGCACCAAAACCTTTAGGTGTAGATAATCCATAATCGTCGTTTTCAAATACTCCAAAAGGATTTAAGACATTATAAACATTGTTAAAATTGACTAATGGGTTTATATGTCCAAAATCTAAACTACTAGAAGTATTGGGTGCTACAGCTTCTGTAGCATTGCCAGCACCAGCATAATCTTCCGTAATAATAGAACAAGAGCTTAACAAAACTGTAGGAGTTTGAAGTACTGCGGAATAAGTTCTATCTCCATTCGAAGAAACGTTTCTTGATATATCCTTCAATATACCATAAAAACAAAATACTAAATCCCCGCTATTATCTACAATCTCAAAATATTGAGGAGACCCAATAACAGAGGTTGTGCTAATTCTTTCTCCTTCGTCTTCTATCAAATTAATACTACATACGCCGCCTTGAGAGTCCCAACTAGAATTACAACTAAAATCTATAACGGTGGCACCTAAAAAAGTTTGAGTACCAATATCAGGATTAGCTACTGCTGTATCTGTTCCAATTACAATTCTATCCGTCATATTTTAAGCCCCTTCATAGGTCCATTCAACGGAGAAAGAATATTGTCCAGTTTTAGGATTCCAAGACTCTTGTGGAGGTCCATAAAATACTCTTCCTGCTACAGCTACGCTGGAAGGATTATATGTATTGTAAATAGCCTGTATTTCTCCAGTTCCAGGTTGGGTAAAAGTACAGCCAGATTGTGCCATTTGTGCTGTAATCTGAAGAGTCTTTTTAAATTCGCTTCTTGAGTTTACATACTGAATTATTGGCTGACTTCGCCCAATCACTGGAGTAATACTAATTAATTGACCTGGATAGATATTACTAACTTGTATATCTTCAGTAAGTGCATTTGCAATTGTATTACCGGGACGTGTATCAAAAGAAAGAGAATAGCTTATTGTGCCAGCGTTTGGGTTATGCCCTATCGCTTTAGAAGATGATGCGGAATTTAAACAAGTACTAGCATAAACCCCACTAGCTCTTTGATAAAGTTGACTATCGGAACAATTGCTGGAAAAAAAGGAAAGGGCATTGGCGTACTTATCTGTATTTTCATACATAGACCCGCTTTCAGCCAATCCTTGAATAGTCCCATTAATTGAAACCTTATTGAATCCGCTGAGATCATTATCTATAGAGAAGGAAACTTCTTCAGTGGCGGGAATTGCCCCAGATTCATAAAGCGTCCATTCTTCTGAGATGGAATAATTGCCAGCATTCTGGTCAATATTTTCGGTAAATTTATGATTATAGTAGTTATAGCCCATATCCCCATAAGGGTCCAACCAACTACTAGGGGCATTTGCTGTTCCTATACCAATTACATTATGGACATATCCACTAGCTTGCTGCCAAGCATCTAATCCATTAATGAATTCACCGCTTGCGGAATAAGCTCTTTGCCCCACAGCACTGACGTTATGAGTCAAGGTATATAGTCTTTTAATAGTATCAATTGATCCACCAGAAAATGTAGTGGAAAACTGATCTGATTCATTAATAGACCAAGTCTCATCTGCTGTACTTATATAATATGTAAAGGCATCTTCTGAAGATTCATTAGAAAAGATACCATTTGAAGACTCAGTAAATGAAGTAGTTTTAAGAGTAATAGTATAGCCGCAACGATTTGTCCACCTAGATTGATCGTCGAAATCAATGGATTCTACATCGCAATAAGCTTTTATACCGGAAGATTCATTGAATCCGGTTATATGTAAAAGAATCTTATTTCCCGTAATTAATATACTACGCAATAACTCTTGCTTTTTCATGATTGACGTTAACATATTAGTTTCGTCAATACTTGAATTAATAGGATCATCGTTTGGGGTTTGAGTAGAATAAGCGGGGTCACCACTAAAGGCTACTGTGGGACTACTGCCTGTAGATGTAGGACTGCCCTTGTTATCCATTAACAGGCCAGTTAACGTAATTGTATAATCTGCCCCTATTACTTTACCAGACCCTGTTTTTAAATAAGCCTTAGAAAAAGTAGCAGTAGGGGCCGGGACTATTAAATTAGAATCAATTGAGACTGGCATTATACAATATTCCCTGATTTAAGATCTTCTTTTAATTTATTAATTTCAGAAGTAATCCCTTCAAAAATTTGTGATTTTATCATCGGGGTCATTCTTGATAAGAGTTCAGCACCATTTAATGTCACGGTAACTTGAGTAGGAGCTACTGTTAATGTTAGTTCTTTAGGTATAGAGTTAAATTGATCTACAGACTCTTTAAACATGGCAAAACCGTTATTACCAACTAGTTTGTCTACAGAATTAGAAAACATAGTATAAGATTCTGAACTATTTCCAAGTCCACCAACAGACCCACCATCTGCGTAATATCCAACTCTTCCGCCTTTATTATACCCCTTAATCGAATTCAATCTGTTTAAATTATTTGTTCCTATAGCTTCTGCCGACTTTTTATTAATAACATATTCACCACGAGTTAACATAGCCGGATTAGCATCAACTCCCGGAACTCCACCAACTGGACCTCCGTTATTTAAATAATCTGCCGGGTTTATATGGTCTTTACCTAAAGATGGCGGATTACTTTGGAATCCATAATCTAAGAAGTTCGCCCTTATTTTTGACAAATTCTTTTTAAAGTATGAGATATTTTTAGCATCTCTAGCACCTTCTACATCTTTAATTTGACCGTTTTTAGCCCATAAGAAGAACAGTTTTTCGTCTTGACTTAAAACGCTAAGTTTGGGATTCTTAGTAAAGTTCCCACTCAATGTTAGAGAATCGGAAATAGGATTTCCAGTTAGAATAAGCTGTGCTTCACTCTCTTTGAACATACTGAGTTTAGATCCAGAAATCTTAGTTGGATTCACGCCAGCATCTTTATAAGCCTTAATATAAGGTAGTGCGTCTGAACCCAAATTAGACTTTAAAAACTTAGCTAAGTTGGGAGCATTAAATGCTTGTTTTATATTGTAAATTTCTTGAGGACTAGATGGATAGTTCGATGAACCGGAGATCGATGGCTCATTCAGAATGGCTTCAGCTTTTTTAGCTTTGTTAGCTTTAAGTCTTTCTTGGTTAGCCTTTCTTCGTTTAGCCCTTGCTTCTTCTTTTGCTTTTTGTTCAGCTTTAAGTTTTGCCGCCTTTTCGTTGGCGAGATCAGTTTCGCTTTGCGGGCCAAAAACTACCCCTTCTGCTTTGTCTTTATTTAATCGACGATTTACTTCTTCGTTAATAGATCCTAAAAGTAATGCATCTTGGCGAGGATCTGGCCCATTTCCTAAGTTAGCTTGTAATGCATCTTGTTGAGCTTTTTGAGATTCGGTTTTGTTTTTAGACGCAGAATTGTATTCGTTTATTGCGGCGAATTCGGCTGCGGCTATTCCGCCACGTCTATCCGTTCTTCGATCTATTGAACCAGATACCGGGGCTTGTTCAAACTGTTTTTGTCTGTCTGTTGCATAATTCCTCGCTGCATCTTGAGCTTGAGCAGTTTGCTTGGCTTTTTCTTCCATTGCCCGCCCTGCTTCAGTTTGTCCCGGAGCTAATCTTCTCCGCCCCACTTCAGTTTGGCCTGGAGCTAATCTAAGTTTTTCTTCGTCTACAGGACCACCCGTAGCATAATTCCCCGCATTAATAGCTGATAACATTCCCGCTCCGTATTTATCAACAGAGCTTTTCTTAATCACAAATTCACCAGGTGTCAGCATAGCTGGCACCGTATCGGTTCCTTTTGGTTGGTAGTTAACTAATTGACCAGTACTTGCGTAGATTGGTCCACCAGTACTTTTTGGGGTAGCGGCTAATACATCCGCATCTAATTTCTTAGCAATGGTTCTAAGTAAATCATTACGAATTTCGTCTACAGTTAAATTATTCTCTATCTGTTTTAGTATCTTTTCTTCCGTAGGAACCATATCCGCCAAGACTTCATCGATTTGACTTTCGTTAAACCCTTGATTTCTTAAGAAGTTTCCGGTAAGATTCTTAATGACTTCTGCACCAGTTCTTCCACCAAAGACAGGAAGTTTTTCAAACCTTTTAAGAAGAGATAGGACATCTGCTCTTTTTTCTTCCGGTATAACTTCTGCCGATCCAGACTGAACAGCTAATTTGGTAAGTCCTAATGTCTGTTGGAAATTAAATCTAGATTCTTTTGTTCCAAAAGCTAATTCTGTAGCTAATTCGCCCTTCTGCCTTCTCCCTTCTCTAGACTCATCTAATTTCTTTTGGAGAATAGCAGTCTCTTGTGTAGTATCAGACAAGAGTTGCATAGAATTTTCTAATTTATCCGCCTCTAATCCTAAGTCTTGAAGGGCACTTCTGGCAGATTTTTGCTGTTCTAGATTAAGTCTACCACTATTAATATTCTGTTGAAGTAGTTTTTGAGCATTTTTATTAATAGCAAGTTCGTTAGCAACTAAAGAAACATCTTTTGCAGCATTACCAGTTAAACTACCGCCTAAACCAGTACCGGCAAGTGCATTTCTACCACGAGCGGTTCTATCTACACCGGCTTGAAACAGAGAAGGATCGTCTCCACGGATTTCCGCTATCTTATTCTTAATATCCTGTTCTAATTTAAGAGACTCGACTCTACGATCATATATTCTTTGTTCTATAGTATTTCGTTTTTCCAATAACTCGCTATAGTTATCTAAAGACTCATTAATCTGCTGACGACCTCTTTCCAGGGTTTCAGCAAATGGCCCAATAGCATCTTCGATAAGTTTCTTCTCCAAGGCTTTAGCCGCCGCAGGATCACCTTTAAAATCACTTTCAGAAATTTCTTTTTGAATTTGTGTTATCTGTTCATCACTAATTATTCCAGAAAGTCTTTTACGAATATCTCCAGAAACTTTTTGTAAATCTCCACCAGCTAAACTTTGAGCGAACCCATTAAATGCTCCGAGAACTCCCTGTATTTGATTAGCTTGATTAGCAAAGTCTGGACCTAAACGAGAAACTGCCCTAAGTCCCTCAGCGAATTTTGCTGTACCAGAACTATCAAAATCAGTCAGATTTGATCCGATTTCTTTTTTACCAACACTTCCGCTTATTGCAAAATCTAAATTAGCTAGACTATCTTTTTGTCTAGATAAAGCAGCATCAAAAGCTTCGAGAGAAGCATTAAGCCTAACTTGTATAGATAGTTGGGCTAGAAAAATAGAAATACTACGTTGTCTAGCCGCATTCTCCGAAGCTATAGCCGCAATAGCCGCTTGATTCACTTGAATCATCTGGTTCCAAATAGATTCGGCTTCACCCGGAGGAAGTGTGGCTTTAAACGCTTTTGCCAATTCCGGAGAGTCTTGAGCTAATTTTTGCAGAGATATGCCTTGTGCATTTGCTGCTTCTGCTAACTGATCAAACGCATCTTTAACCTGCTGATCTGCCTGAGCAATAATTTCTGCTCTATTAGGAGCATCTTTGGATAATTGTATAGCCGCATCTTTTTGTGCTTTGGTTGCTTGTGCAAGTTTATTGGCTTCAGATGCAAATCCAGCAAAATTAGTTTTTGGATCTAAGTCTCTAGATGCATTTCTAAATTGGACGCCAATACCATCCAAAGCTTTTTGAATATTAGTAGTTTTGGCTTGTTCAACTCTCTTTTTCTCATTTTTGGCTAATGCTTCACTATATGTTTCCATTTGTCCAAAAAAACCAGTCATATTAGCAAGACTAATAGCACCATCATAAATAGAAGTCTTTAATGATGATGCATATGTTGCCAATGTTCCAGCTATTGCTCCAACACCAGCACCAATTGCTGTTCCAACAACTGGTACAATAGTACCTATTGCTGCACCTGTGGCTGCCGCTCCTAAAATTATTGTTTTGTTTAATTTTGCTTCTGATTCTTGTCTAGCAGCAAGTGCTGCTTCTTGCACATCACCATTTTGTGCCGCAGACTCTGCTAAATTACCAAAAGAACCTATTATCTGATTTAAAATAGAATCTAATGACCCTACAATAGCTGCTGTTGCAACTAAAGGATCTATTTTTGAAGCGACTGATGTTAAGCCTTTTTTAACACCCCTAGTAGCACCTTTAACAGATAGAAATCCTTTACTAGCTTCAGTTTGTGCGTCTAGTTGTTTTTGCCTCTTTCTACTAGATTCTGATAAATCCCTTTGGTTTTGAACTAATTGATCATAAACCTGAGTAAGAGTATCTACAGATTGATTTTGTTTTCTTATAGCTTCTGCTGAATCTTTGACTTCCGCTAAATAAGCTTTTATTGCATCATTAGATGCTGTTGTAGCTTTTATTTGATTGCCAACTTTTTTTCCAAACTTTCTTTGAAGATCTGTCGTCGCTCTTATAACCTCTGCGTTATTTGAGTAAGACCTAAGTAACTCTTTTGTTTTACTGTCAAGTTTTTCTAATTTTGGCCCAGACGGACCAGCATAGCTCACTTGATTTTGTCCAGCAATTTCTCCTACAACCTGGCCTCTTCTACTACTACCTTTTTCTCCAGACGGATCACCTCCAATGAACTCAAAATCTTTTTGTAACACTTCAGCGGCTTGAGAAGCGTCTACTATTCTAGTTTGAAACGCATCAATTTTTTCCGCACCTTCTCTTAGGTTAATATCTAACATAAGACCAGCCTCAAAAAGCTTTTGTCTTACTGCTATAGACTTTTGATCTATACCTATAAGTTCTTTAAGTACAGAATTAGATTTACCCAATCCATCCTGAAACTGTTTAAAAGAACCCGATATCTGTTTAAGAGAAAATAATAAAACCCCAAATTCAGCAACGGCGGAAGTAATAAAACCAAATCCTCCAACTTCCCCACCGTCTGCAAATTTTTGAACACCTACAGGACCGCCCTTAGCATACTTATTTATCTTTTTAAGATTGCCATAACCATATGATTCAGCAGATTTTTTATTGATTACAAATTCGCCGGGGGTTAATAAGGCCGGGACGGTATCTGTTCCTACAGACCCGCCTTTCGCAAATTTCGCTATATCTACACCACCATATTGCGTTTTGTCTTTATCTTTTCCGATTGAATATTTTTTAACAACAGCGGCCATAGATGATGGTTCATTAGTAAAATAAGCACCAATATTGATATTGTCTTTATACTTACCGGCCCCAATGGTTTTAGCTAAGTAAGTTATAGGATTATTGCCCTTATTGTCGTTTAAAGAATAAGATTTATTTTCTTTTAAAAATTTTGCATCACCCGGTTTTGCTGGATAGTCTAAAAATGCACCTCTACGTTTGTCTTGTCGTAATTTTCGAGAAGCGGCAACCGCATCTTCAAATATCTCCCAAGTTTTTGTTTTGGATGGATAGTCTTTATTTTTTCTTGCGGCAGATATCATTCTAGCCATCAAAGCATTACTTTTAGTAGAGTATCTATTTGGTTCAATAACCCCTTTGTAAATTTTGTCTTCGTCTACATTAATAGTTTTGTATAAACTATTAATCTCTTTGCCAGAAGCCTCTACTCTCCCACCAATAGCATACTTATTAATATCAGCCAACTTGTCAGCACCAAACGCCTGAACAGCACTTTTGCGAATAACAAATTCCCCAGGCTCCAACATAGCTGGAACAGTATCACCATTCCCAGCACCTGGAACAGAACCTCCGCGATTAAATCCTAAAACAGTACCACCTTTAGCAAATGGTCTTTTGGTTCCTAAGCCTGGAGTAGTAAATCCAGTTTTAACCGCAGTAGAAAAAATGCCGCCTAGTTTAATAGAGCCAAGAAGGGCTATTAAAGGAATAAGGGGTTTAAGGGTGCGAGCGATCTCTAAGAATGCGTTAGCCATACTCAAAGCAATCTTAACTATCTCCTTAAAGCTCTGAGTTTGACTAATCTCACGAATTAATGCAGCAAAGTTTTGACGAGTTCTCTCAATTGCCTGTGCTGTAGTCTCCTGTGCTTTAGCAACATCTTTATCTAACGAAACCCCACCAGCTAAAGCAACCTGTCTAGCTTCTTCTGCTTTTTTGAACTGTCCAAGCAATGGAATCACACGAGACACCTGGCGAATACCACCAAGCTGTTCTACGACCTCAGCAAACTTAATCTGCCCCGCTTTAATTCCCGCTCTGTCCAATCCCTCACTTAATCTTTTAACAGCCTCAAAAGCACCAACGAAATTACCCTGACCATCTTCAAGTTGAATGTTTAATTCTTTAAAATAGTCGATAACTTTTGGACGTTGTAATCTAGCGAAAATTGTACGAAAACCAGTAGAGATGGTCTCGGCGGATTCACGAGTGGTACTTCTAACAGCAGTGAAGAGAGAAATGAACTCATTAAATGTACCATTAGCGGCTTTAAAAGCACCACCACCACGACGCACTGCTTCAATGATATCACTAGACTCAACAGCAAATTTCTTAGATACGGCATTAATTGCACCTAATTGTGACTCTAATGACCCAACGCCTTCTTCAAATTGAGCGATGATAGCAACAGCACCTTCTGCCGTTTGAGCTATATTATCAAAAGTAGAAGCTAGAGTCGTTTTGGCTAATGAATTTAAAGCTATCTGGGTCTCTCTAGCAGTCAAACCAGACTGTGCTAAGACCACACTAGTTTTAGCAATAACATTAGCTGATAAGCCATACTGTTGAGATAATTCAGATATTTTATTACTCAAGCCTTCTAAGTTTTTGACATTAGTATCAAACACCTGGGCGAGTTTAACAAATTCTCTTTCAAACTTAATAGCATCTCTAGTTGCTCTAGATAAAGCTATACTAATTCTACCTAAAATTGCTACTGCTGAAGTATAAGCGGCGAAGTTTCGTCCAGCTATGCCAATAGCGTCACCAAAATCCTTAGTGTCTTTAGTAGATTTTTTAGTACTGGCACTAATTGCATTAAGCTGTTTATTAGCAGTAGCCGCATTATTCAATTGGACATTGGCTTGAATATTCCCAAGTCCAGCTTGAATCTGTTGTCTCAAGGCTGAAACATTGCCGCCAGTTGGTGGAGTTAGTATTACCTGAAAAGTAAGGCCATTTGGCAATGATGACATGCTATTACTCCATAAAAAAAGGGCGTACCTTGATTATTAAATCTTGATACGCCCCCTTCTATATCATTAAATTATTTATTTTACTGCTGTCTTTTTCCTTTTTGGGGGTTCTTCTTCCTTAATAGTTAATACACCTAAATCATCTTCAAACTCAGCCTTTTCTACATTATCATCTTTTTCTAAAATAGGAAGTTCATTAATATTAATTCTTTTGCCATCTTCATTTAATATATATCCAAATTCATCAAGACGATTACCGTCACGGTCTATAGGTCTTCCATCTTTATCAATTAGTTGGTTTTTATCATCTACAAAATTGAATCGTTTAAGAAATCGGTTTTCTGTTAAAGAATTTTCATATTCTGGATCAATCTCATATACAAGTTCGCCAACGTGTTTTGCTGCATCCACACTAGCCTGATCATTCGACTTTTCCTGGTAATCATCGAAATCAGTATAAAAAGGCTTTTGGGACAAGAAATCTTTAGTACAAACAAAGACTAAATACGAGAATTTTTCTGCGTCAGCTTGTCCTTCTGCTGTCAAGTGATCTAGATTTTGTCTTTCAGAAATTAGGTCTTTAAATTCTTCACGCTTATCACGCAAAGACAAAGCCATTTCTTTAGCTTCACTAATCTTAAGCTTTTCGCCTTCTGTATTTTTCCCCTTATTTAGTTGATAATCTAGAAGATTAATCTCCTTAATAACATCAACATATTCTTTTTCTTGTTTATCTGTCCAAATACCTTGATCAATCATATACATATTAAGCTTTTTACGCAGCATAGCACCTTCTTCCAGAGCCTGCCTAAAAGCTTTCTTGTATACTTTTTCCGCTTCCAAAGACTGCTTGGTAGTTGGAGTAGAGACAACAAGCTCTATTTCTTTACCATCTTTGTCTTTAGTTGTAAATCGTTTTTCCATCTTACTTCTCCTTAGTTTTTAGTGAATTTAATAGGCGTGACCGGAATTTGATATTTATATCTATTCCAAAGTACGTCATACGTAGACAACTCAGATTCTACATTTCGTATCTGAGTATTTCCTTTATCCAGAATTTCCGATCTAAGATCATCATAAATTTTTCTTATTTCTTCTTGATCTGTAGTTAGTGGCTCTTCTGAATTATGTCCCCATAAAAAGCCAAAATGATCTTCAATGCTACTTAGAGATCCAATCATTGTGGTTTTTATTTTTTTCTCTATTGCTAAAGATAATTTCTCTTTAGACTTTTTTTTATAATGTACGTCCTTCGGCATTATTATCCCCTCTTCTTAAGGCTTTCCGAAAGTAATTTATTTGCTTGCATTTTTAATTTAGTTTGCACATGAGAAAATTCATGTTCTTCTAAAGAACCTTTTTCTTTTAACTCTTTCTCTCTAGATTGAATAGTAGCCTTTCCTTCTTGAGTATTCATATTATAAACGTTTTTAGCATCTTCTTTATTCTTTACCATAACGAAAACTTCGCCTGTTTTTGGCAACGCATCCTTTGCTGACTGTTTTCTTTCATCATCCCTTTTATTCCTTTGAGCAGTAAACCATCCGTCTATAGCATAATCATCTTCAATAATTTCATCAGAAGGCATATCTGGAGATTCATATATACTATCATAAACTCTAGACCAATTTATCAACGACTTTTGCATATCGGTAAAATCACAAGCTGGAAAAGAGAAAAGGGCATTCCCGGTTTTTTTGGAGTTCCATATCAATCTCCATTCATGACTCTTGCTTACACGTCTAATCTCTTTATCGTCTAACAATTCTTCATTATATTTTGAATAAATAAATTGAGGATTAAAATAATCTTTATCTAGTTTATTTCCGTATTGGTCAGTAGTGCATTCTTGAATGATAAACATTGTATATGCATGGGTTTTTAGGCTTTCACATGTATAATTGAATAAACCATACTTAATACGCTGTAAATCTTCAAAGACAGACCCTAGCTCTTTAATAGCCTTTTTTGTTTTTTCTTTTTTCTCTGTTCTGAAAAAATTATTAAAGTAATCCACCTTCATAGCTTCTAATTGCTTAGGTATCTCAATTAGCATAGTCTCTTGTTCATCAGTCCACCATTCATTTTTAATTATAAGATCTTCTAATTCTTCTTGAAGGAATACATTATCTTGAAAAGCCTCTTCATAAATCTGTTGAGCAAAAGAATCAGCCAGATACCTAGTTTGGGCATCTGGCTGATTTACAATTATCAATTGATCACGTAATTTTACAATGATTTTTCCAGAAAGTATCTTATTTAATTCCTTCATCTAGTCCCTAATCTGTTTGTACTCCGATAAAAGTGTCGAAGAAAACACCCGCCATAGCCGAAACTAATCTAGATTATGATTAGAATTTATTACTCCAATAAGTACCGCCTACTCGAATAGGGTCTCCGCTATGGAGAATCACGAAATCATTAAAGTTAGAGAAGTTGTAAGTAATACTGGCATTTCCTCCACCAGCGTCACCACCACCATAGGTAATAGAAGATATTTTATTCTTTTTACCAAGATGAATAACTGTTGAATCTTTAAGAGCAATACAGATTTCGTGATTATTCAAATTAGTTCGATTAGTTTCCACAGCGTCTACATTATCTCCAGCAATAGCAATAACTTCTATAGCAGAAGTAACTTCAGTTGGAAATGATACATATCGATTATAAGGAATTTTTGTTCCAAGCTGATTAATGGATTCACGACCAAGATCTACAGAACAATTAAAAGATTGAATATGGGCTACATTAGTATTCAAACGACCAGCGGAAGTTGGTGCTGTACTAGCCCAAACAGTTCCAGAGATAGTACCGTCTGCCTGAACCCCTTCAATAACAGATGGGAGTATTGTAGTGTATCTTTCAGAGGCGGAACTTCCACCAGTTACATCACCAGACGTTACAACGTCTTCGCGACGAAGAACATGTCCTGTGCTATAGTTAGGTGCATCATCACCAAAAATTGAAGCAAAACCAGAACTGACCCCTCCAGATCCATTAATCAATACCAATTGACCATCAGCATCATCAGTAAGCCACTTTTTGTTATTACCAACGAATGATACATCTTCAGTACAGTTTCCATCTGTAGGAATAGTATAGCTAATACTAGACACATACATACCGGAATTGTAGAGTTCAGAGACAGCACTATCGCCAGATGTAACAGCTTCTTCTGTAGTAGCATTAATAACCATACGCATATCGGCACGGGTATCTGCTCTATTAGACAAAGTAGTAGATGTCCCAGATATAGGATTACCATTTCCATCATACGATGAACCTAGATGGTAAATCAAAGGATATCCATCTAAAACCTTTTGCATCGAAACAGCAATTTCGGGGATATCTTCAATGTTCTCATATAGAGACAATTGACCTAACTCAAATGCCTGTTCAAGGTTAAAGTTAGTATCAACACCGACACTTTGAACACCATGAACAATTGTGCTAGCACCTGTTTGAACTCCTCCTCCAGTTACCCATCCGTCAACTGGAGCACTAGTATTACCAATAGCCCCCAGCGTAACAGCTTGAGTGGCATAAAAAACTCTTGTATTACTATTTGAAAAACTTGCCATAATTATCTCCAAGGAAAAATGTTGTATTGCAATTTATTATACACCTAAAATTACTTCAACGGAACATTTAACTGTTCCAACGTGTAAATTAGGGCTGAGGCTGTAGATAGAGTCAAATTTCATATTAAAAAGACGTAAGTTCTTGAATGGGTATTGTGTTATGAGTTCCGGAAAATGCAATGCCCCCGAAGCGGGAACACCTCTATGATCAAGGGGGAAGGCATTTGCCTCAGCAATTAGATTTAAATCATACATTTTAAAGTTTTTATCATTTTGATAAGTAACTATATCAAGTAGATTGTCTCTAATATAATCATCCTCAGATATACAATGAAATAATACATCTGTATATACATAAGAACTTCCGCCAAGTTGATATCCCTTAAAAGATCTATTATTAACCACTTCTATACCAAGAGCAGGTAATTGAAGTCTATTCTGGGATAATTGAGACCAGTCTCCTGAAGTAGTATGGAATTGAGAGTTCTCCACACGCTCTGATTTTTTCTGTATCTCTTGAAACCAAGGCAATCCATCAGATTTTGTAACATTCACATATTTGTAGCTGTAGGCACAAGTAACCGTACTAGTAGTTGGGATCGCTGTATCAAAAACTACTCTACCCTGTGGATGATCTACATAATGAGAATAAGTACCAGTTTCTGTTACAGGATGAAATACATCATTGACATAAACCCCTGTGACTCCTGGGTTTGCATTGTCCGTACCAACCAAAGGTGGATCAAATTCAGTAGCTACCCCGCTCTGCCAAACCCAATTACTTCGAAAACCTTCCCACACTTGACCAGCATTGTATCTAGGATCATTAACAAGCCTAAGCTGGTGTTCATTTCCACCATAATATCCACTAGAAGGTATAGATACGTTAATAAAGTTTTCTTTTTGCAGAAGTCCCCAATCAAAGAAAGAGATGAGATTCTCTCTTATGTCATTAGTAAGAGTCGAATCACCAATCTTTTGAAAGCCTTTCAGATCAATATTTGCCATTATAATACCTTATTAATTTCTTCTTTTATGATATTCTCTATTGCTGTACGGCTTTCAGTAACTATCCTCGTCAAAAAGTTATCATCTTTAGTTCCTGCAAATCTAGGATCAACACGAAAGCTATTACCTGACTTAAGCATAAATCCTAGACCACTCCTAGAGTTATTAGCATTTACAGAAAAAACACTTTCAAATCCGCTTACAACAACTTGGGAACCTCTATTAAGTAACCAATCCATCCAGTTAATTATATAACCATTACTATCATAAGAGCCGGAAGGTATATTTTGAATTGGACCAACAGGATCTATTTTTATTGAAATACCAGAAAATCCGGCACTAAAAATTTTTCCGCCTTTTAAGACATTTACAGAGACTGAACTTTCTATAGCCTGCAACATTTCATTAATTGCTTTATCGGCAACCTCTAGACTTAATCCAAAATCTAGAGCTAATTGTCCATGTCGTAATTCATCAAGAATTGGATGTGAAACTAATTGTTCAGTAATCAAAGATTTTATTCTCTGCTCAATAAAAACAGAAGCTTTGAGCATCTGCGGATCTATTTTCTTAGCTAGTAAAGAGAAAACTTTAGCGGTAAATTGACGGTCTGTAGTAATTAATTTTAATCCCATGTGACACCTACTCGTTATCGCTATTATCTTCTTCTACTTCTTCTACTTCTTCAACCTTTTTAATTTTAGGCTGAAAATAAGAAATTTTTACTTCTGGAATACACACCTTACAAGTATCCCTAAAACCTAATTTCCCAGAAACGTCTTTATCGAAGAATTCCAGACTGACAATTTTTCTTTGTCCACATGTTTTACATACTTTATTAGCCATGATTATTCCCTCTTCCAAAAGGTTATGATATAACGGTCGTGTTTAAACCCGTGAGGAACAGGTTCGGTAATTCTTGTATATCTAAATGTATCGTGCCCAGCTAATTCAGTATCTGTTACTAAAGCTATTGCCCTGTTAATTTTGGTAAGATCGCTAAGATAGCCAATAGTTTGTATAGCTCCATCAGGAACATCTATTTGTCCTATCTTAATGAAGTCTTTTTTATTACGATAAACTCGCATTTTTATGGTATCAGAAGATTCTACAGTTTTAAATGTAGAAGTCCCCCGGCTAAAACCGGCTGATTCATTTCGATTCTGTATATTCAGGCTGCGTCTTTGCTTAACTGTAGGTACACTGTCTGTGATTACTTCGACCTGATGGGTATAAATTAAATTGCAGTTCACGCCAAAAGACGCAATCATCTCATCTGCAAATTCTTTATATTTAGTAAATATGTCAGAAGGAATAGATACCATAATTTCCCCTATGCGGAATAGTAGTCGTAATCATCAAATCTCCCAGTTAAATAACCGCTCTGTGCGATAATTTCTGATCGATTAAATTTAGGGGCTGTATTATAATAATTCCCCAGTTCATCAGCACCTACAACAACACCGCCATTCACAATGTCATTAGCTGGTTTTATTTTCTGAAATACATCAGCCATTATAGCCTCTTTTCTTTAAAAGTCTACGAACATGATAAAAGGAGATGAATAATATGCATAGCCTTTTCCAATTTTATTAACTTGATTATCTTCGAAAAAATGAAACATTATATTAACCTAAATTCTGAGCTAGTACCATTCCGTCATAGTGATTTCCGGATGTACATAGAAATCCAAAAAGGTCAGCCCTATTTCCAGAAGTACTAAGAGTTGGTGTTGTAGCTCCATCCCACTTGATTGTATTGAACCAAGTAACCGTTCTATTTCCAGTTCCATCTTGTTGCAGTCTCAAAATAAACTTTTGCCCCACTGTAGGATTGCTAACAGCAATAATTCTATTGGCTCCTCCTAAAGTTGCATAATGAGTATTAGATTCATTTAAGTCAAATGTGATAGTAGCACCGTCAGGATTACTTTTAATACTAGTTTTAACAGCTTTATTAGTAGTTAATACACCGCCAACATTCCCTGAGTCACTGAGAACTAAAGCATCAAAATATCCTGTTCCTGCTGTAGAAAACTCAGATCCATTTAAAGCCAAGCCCGTCCCCGCAGTATAAGTAGTATCCGTCCCGTTAATAGTCAATACGTTGGTAGAAGTATTATAACTGGTAGTTACAGATCCAGTTCCACTAGCATATACACTATCACCAGATGCAATAGTTTCTGTATTCCCGCTACCGTCTCCGAACACCCAATCATAACCTGCACCACCACCACCACCACCACCTTGTGAAACTCCGCTACCATTAAAGTAAAGAACGCCTCCTACATTATATAGTTTGTTAGTAGTTACATCGGGAGTTCCGGCCAATAATTGTACGCCGCTTCCAACAGTTATGGTGCGACCAAAGTTTCCACTATCTGTCACAACCATTGATGGAGCTGTAAATAACGAATTGCCACTATCGTATGTAAAGCCTACAACTGTGTGGATAGCTACATCGTTGCCGCCCTTTGCTATAATGAAGGGGACACCGCTCAACTGTGTCCCTGAATTACTAACTTGACCACCGCCAAATCTCGGACCTGTAGGTCTTAAAAATATAGATCCTGTTGAGGCATGACTTCTGACCACAGTTCCAACAGCTACTGAATAATTTGGCAACCCTGGTTTTGATGAACTTAATACTCCAGAAGATGTGGGGGATAAATACGCAAGCTCTCCTTCAGTTAGTGCCGAAGTGTCTATATTTCTGACAAGTCCAAAAGTTGTGATATAACCAAAAGATGAGTCCTCTATATCATGAGTCGCAAGCCCAAGAATATTCGAGTCTATAAAAGAAGAAGCTATGGCCCTACTAATTTCCATATTACTTCCTTGTACCCCACTAACTATCACTACCGTTCCATTAGTAATTGTTGAACCCGTATTATTCCTAACTCTAACCCAATTTTCTTGTCCTACTTGAAGACTAATATCAGATTCATCATTATAGAAGGCTAATGATTTATTGTCAGTGTCATAAAACAGCCGCCCCTCTTTATAAGGAAGCGTTCCGGTAGTTGCTAAATCTATTGCTGAAAAGTTTCCCGTGCCTTCCGTATAAATTTGTGAACCACTAATGGTCAATCCACTTCCAGCAGTAGAGACATAACCAGCATCATTCACAGCTTTTGGTGTTAAGGCTTTATTCTGTGATGCGTCTATAGTATTTGTTAATATTGTCACACCTGTGACAGAAGTTGACGCGGTCAAAGCATTAAATACAGTCCCAGATAGTTGTAATCCAGTGCCAGCAGTATAGGTCGTTCCACTACCACCACTACCACCACTAACCCCAGACCATTGTACCCCATTATAAATCTTTAACCCATTGTCGTAGACAAGGTAGCCCGTTGGAGTTGGAGTAATTACATTTCCTGTTGGTAATACCTTAACGCCATAAACACCAGAAGCGTCATAAGGGATTAGAGAGTCCGCAATATGTTGGTGCATATTACGAAAATCAAGTGGAGAAATGTCTCCATTTATATTGTCTATAAACGTTCCAGTAGAAAATACCACTAATTCTGAGGCTGTCTTAAAAGCCATTACCAACTCCTATAATTTCTATCTTGTTGCCTTAATGAATAAGGGGATAGAACAGCTTCTCCAATATTACCACCGGCTTGATATTGAAGTTTCGCGTTCTCGTATTTTTCTTTAATATCTTCGTATACTATTTTTAGTCCATTTAATGTTGCGGTCATATTAATACTTGATGGACCGTCGCTAATACTAATCAAATTTGCACCCGCAGTTTTAATCTCGCTACCTAATATAATACACCCTGCTCGTAAAGAGACAAGGTTTATAAAGGCGTTGTCTTTAGTCTCAACCGTAGGATCTGGCGATAAAGAACACCCATCCACATCAATAGTATAGACTTTTCCGAAATTTATTTCATTGTTCATTAATTGTGCGGCGACCAATATAGAAGTTTCCAATCTTGAATTTGTAAAAGTTGGATCAGATATATCAGTATCATTAATTAAATGTCTTACTATTGTTGTCATTTCGCTCTGCCACGCCATAATTATCTCCTAAGACAAATTCTTATAAACTCTAAATGTACTTATATCTGAATAAAATTCATTAACGCCAAAGTCAACAAATGCTTGAATTTTCCAAGTTCCAACAACATCTAAATCTCCTGATGCTGAAGTATATGTGATTATTCCATCTGTTCCGTCTGTATAAAAAGAGGCGTTTTTAGACACAACGGTATTATCCGGCTTACTGAATCTAATATAATTAGTAGCTGAAGAAACATCTACGGCAGTCCCACTCTCTAGAACTGTCACTCTGAATTCTGTACCTACGTTATTTTGATGAATTTCATTCGCGGCCATTACATAGCCTTTCTTTTTTACTAGAAATTTTACTTCTTCTACAATAAGATACACCCTTAAGTCAATAATAGCATGAATGCTGGATGTGCTGTATTAACAATAGGTACAGTTATTACTTCTAATTCTGGAGAAAAAGAAGATCCTTGCTCTGCATAATAATTACGGTAAAAATGAGTTACATTAGAAGCCCATGTGGGAGTAGCGACATCTAGATCGTATGTACTTAATATTGAAACAAATCTGGATAATCCAGAAGTATTTACAGCCGCTCTACCAGCGGCATTCATTGTAAAAGTGTTATAACCAGCCGAATTTACACTTCCTGAAGTTATTTCCGTCGCTAAAGGAGTAGACTGAACAGCTTGAAAATCTGAAGTTGTTGGAACCGTAGTATTTGTAGAACTAGAACCATAAATATTTAAAGAGCTAGACCAGAAGGGGCTTGGGTTGGAAGAAGAGAAAATATAATATTTTAATAAACATGATGTTACTAATCCAGATAATGAAGATGTATCAAAGAAAAAATTAGCTCTATTCAGCAAATTAAATCTATTTGTTGTAGTATCAGATCTCATTCTTATATATCCGCTAGTATTACTAGCACTAGCTCCATTCCCATTTCCTGTACTCAATTGCGTCCATGTTTGTCCAGCTACAGATCTTTGTGTCCAAAAATCCATACTTGTAGTTTCTGGATCTGCATCTGGAACAAATGTAATATCTGTTCTTAAATAAGATCCATCAGAAAAAGCATTTAGAATAAGTTGTCTAGGAATAAATTTTGTACAACGAACAGTCTCCTTATCTGATAAAAGCTCAAAATTAACTTTTACATTATGTCTGATAATTTCTCCCTGCTCGTCATACCACCAGCAAACTGGATTTTTAATTAATACGCCTCTAATTTTGGAATCTCCAAGAGACACAAAAGCTTGAGTATTGTACAAATCTACAGAAGCAGTTGTTTTTCCATCCCAAGGTCTAATACCTTCAGAACCTCCAACCCAGGCTTTTGCATTTGAAGACCTTAGTAAAAAAGAATATTTTACATATTCTTCGTCTCCTGAAGGCACTTCTCTTATATGCACAACCTTTTCAATTCTGGTAGATAAACCTCTCCATAACCCCAATACTAAATCAGCACCATTCCAAGCATTTTTATAGATAATACTACTAGGATGATTTTCGTCTATAAAACCTTCTATATTACGTTCTGCCTCAATGCATAATGATAATGAAAAATTTGGTTCGGCATTAAACCCCAAACTCACAGGGTCTTCTATAGCTCTTTTTATAGAATAAGAAGAATCAAAAACAAAGTCCGACCATTCTTGTGAAGATTTTGCAAAATCAGCACTAGCTGGAAAAGAAGAAACAGTAAAGTCAGGAAGAATTCTTTCATCTATACTAGTCCATACTCCTTGTTTTCTAAAATTACGCCATCCTATACTTATTTTTGAAATAATAGTTTTACTGTCTTTTCTGACACTATCTATGTTCCAACCTTGCTGTAAAAAATTAGTCATTATAAATTATACCCTATTCCAAATCCGTCATATTGTCCACCAGAAGTACAGACAAAACCAAATAAATCCGCCTTATTACCAGTAGAACTTAATGTAGGTACAGTATTATCGGGCCATCTTATTGTTGAAAACCAAGTCACTGTTCTATTACCAGTTACATCCTGTTGTAACCTAATAGCAAACTTTTGACCTACTGTAGGATTTGATAATGCAAGAGTTCTATTTCCTCCTAGTGTAACAGTATGGAAATTAGATTCATTTAAGTCAAATGTTATAGTTGTAGAGTCAGCATTAGATTTATTAGAAGTCTTAATAGCTTTTGATACTGTTACTATTCCGCCAGTAATATTTCCGGTTGTAGATATCCCCGCAGAAGTAATAACTCCTGTAGTTGTATCATTAGCATCATTTCTTAGGTAGTTATCTTGTACATTAAAAGTGGTTCCAGCAAGCTGCAATCCGCTTCCGGCTGAATATGTGGTATCTGTATCAGTTACTGTTTCTGTCGCTGTACTAATACTAGTCACATGACCATTACTATCCAACAAAATGTCTTGAATATAAGTTCTACCGGAATTATTTGAACTAGAAGCCGCTGAGATAGCAGGATGTGCATTTAGATATCCTGAATCATTGACAAACTGACTAATATTGCCACCGCTACGTGCTACTGTGCTATCGACACTAAAAGTAGTAGTGGCTAGATTTAGACCATCTCCCGCAGAATATGTAGTATTAGTATCTGTATTTACTGGATTTCCATTAAAATATAATGTGCCTCCGCTGTTGTATAATTTGTTAGTAGTGACAGATGGAGTAGAGGAAGATATTAATATGCCAGTATCTACAGCTACTAAATTATGAACTCTTAAGCCCGTATCATTAACATTTAATGATATTATTTCGACTGTGGCATTAGGGTTTAAAGTAGATACCCCGACATTACCCAAAGCTACTCTTCGTGTCGAACTATCGCCAGTGATTAACTTTTGAATATGAACCTTGTTATCGGTATTATTAAGAATGCTAGTGTTAGCACCACTGTTAACAATCTCTAAATTATTATAACCATCAGCATTATACCCGGCCTGAAAACCTATATAATTGTTGTGATGACCACTAGAAGATTCTCCCGCATAATATCCAACAAAATTACAAAATTCTGCATCTCTAGATAAACTACCGGCATATTCTCCAATCATAACACTTCGAATAGAATTTAAAGATTCATCTCCAGCGTTTCTTCCACCCATGAACACAGTATCACAACCTACAGCATTCGCCCCAGCGGCCTTTCCTAAGAACTGGCTGTAGGAACAATTATTAGCATTAAAACCCGCCGTAGTTCCAATACATATAACACTGGTTAAAGAAGTACTCTCTTCGCCTGCCTCAGAGCCAATAAAATCACAACTATCAGCATTCAGGGCATTATAACCAGCATAATCTCCTAACATATTTGTAGAAATATTGCCACTGGATTCCCGTCCAGCATAACTTCCAATCATATTTGTAGCTCTATTGCCACTGGATGCCCGACCCGCAGTATTGCCAATCATAGCTACATTAGTATTCCCGCTTGACGCCCATCCAGCAGACGATCCAATCATTGAAACATTTGTATTGTTTTTATTATAGGCTCCAGCGTAACTACCAATATATTCGACAGAGGCGGGTCCGATAGAATCAAGTCCCGCATTGTCTCCAATACTAATAAAATCGGCATCTCCAAATGTTATATTTTTAAAATTACCAGTATCTGCTGTATAGAACTGAGTCCCGTTAAGTCTTAATCCAGTTCCTGCTGTATATGACGTAGCCGCTGTAGTTTGTACGGTAGAATCAGAGAATATTACTCCGGAGCTAGTTAAGACTACTTGATCATTCGCATTCCTATAAACAGATTTTTCAGCAGGATAAGTTAAGAATACGGTATGCGTACCAGTAGATAAAGTAACGATACTATCCGCATTACTACTTGCTAAAATAGTATTACGTGTTAAAGTATCAGGAGATGCGTCAGTTATAGTTCCAATACCAACTTCCCAATCCGTTCCATTTGCATCCTGGATAGCATAGTAACAAGTATTTCCATTACCGACAGCAGACACAAAACCTTCGAATCCAGCAACAGCACCGTCTAAATCCAAGGTGCCTGTACCTGTCGTCGAAGATGTTTCTTTTACTCTGTCTTTTAATATTAAAGCCATTATAAGGCTACCTCAAAGGCTGTATCTATTTCTGTCATGAATTCTGTAGACTGATTTAGATTCATATTTAAAATACTATCAGATTCTACATAACTATCTATATTGTTTATACTATGTACATTTAAGTTAAAGGGCTGAGTAGTAACTAAGCTTAAATCAAATTCACATAGAGACTTTTGTTCTAGTAAAGAAGATAGGCCAGTTGAAAGTTTTGATAGTGAGAATGTATGTTGTCTTCTGATGTTGCCATCAAACAGCACAAGTGATTTAGATTGACCTCCTATTGATGTTCGGCTCAATAGGGATTTTAGAGTAACTTGTTGTAATCTATTTATATACAGTGGGAAGTTAACAACTTCTGTTCTACCAACTAATACACCATTTCCGGTGATTCTAGAACTAGAAGCAAGACTTGCTGACAGTGTCTGAGTTACAATATTGCCATTTATAGCAGCAGATCCGAAGATACTAGCTGAACTAGCAGATAACAAACTTCCTACAGCAGACAGGGTAGATGATCCACTGACTAATGAAATTCCGTCAGTAAAAGAATTAGCGTTAGTTATGTTTGAATTTAGTGTGCTTTGGGCGGAAAGCGACCCATTAATGCTTACTTCTTTACTAGACGTACTTTCCAGTATAGATCGATTAGCTAAACCTGCATTAATAGATAGTATAACACCAACATCTGCTGATACTTCAGATGATCCAATTATAGTCTTTTGACTCGTTAAGCTGACTGATCCTATAGCTGTAAGAGTAGAACTCGCCCTAAGAGATGAACTCCCTGGTAACTCTTGTCCCCCTTGGGATATTTCCCCAATCAAACGACCTTGTCCAGCAAATAGTAATGGTTTATTTACTATGCTAAAACCGTTATTAAACGCCTCTGAAAATGATCCAGGAGAATATCCGCCATTTATTATTAAGCTATTATTAGATCTAATTCTTGAAGAAGATATTAAAGATGTTGAGTTACTTATAGTATTGACTATAGTACCAGTAAGTTCTGCCTGTGAGCCAAAACTAGAACCTACAGATAATATCAAACTATTGTCAGGAACTATTGAAGCTTTACTACTTAAATTAGCACTATTAGAAGTAGATAGACTGCCTACAGAAAATACTCTAGAAGTACTTGACAACGATACAGAACCGCTTGAAATATTCGTAACGTTTACGTCTACTCTAGATGTAGAGGCTAAGGAAGCCCTTCCTCCAATACTTACATTAGCACTGCTAGAGACAGTAGCAGAAGCTGAGATAGTCGCTGCTATTATTTTTGTTAAGGAGCCATTGACTACTGAAGTATTATTTGATACAATAGAGGAGTTGCCGGAGATTATTAATGACGGATCTCCAACTAGACTACCCGTACCAGACATCGTCAATACAGGGTTGCTTGTAGTCAATTTTCCGTCTGACCGTACTTCACTGGATGTAGATAGAGTTTGATCTCCATCAATAATTATACTTCCTTGACTATCCAAAGAAGCACTTCCGGTAAGTACAGAAGATATCTGCTTAGATATATTTCCTTCGCCACTAAGAAAAGAACTAGCACTTAGTGAAGAAGATATGGCCTTAGATGAACTTCCTTGACTATTGAGAGAAGAGTTCTCTGCTAATGAAGCATCTACCGAGCCAGATAAACTTCCCTGACTTTCTAGAGAGATATTCGAAGCTAGTGAGGAAGATATCGAGCTAGATAAACTCCCCTGGCTTTCGAGAGAAGCATTCGATACAAGTGAAGAATATATCGATTGAGATATACTTCCTGTAAAATTAACTTCAGAAGAGGCTGGTAAAAAGGCAGGGCTGGATAATACAAAAGAAGCCTCAGACACTAATGTAGCTTGAGAAGCTAGACTAATATCTGAGGCTTTAATGAAGCTTGGTCCGGCACTTATAGTTGACGTGGCAGACAGTGTAGACGCACCATCCTTGAATCCACCACCAAGTGATGAAAATGGTAACGTGCTAAAGGCTTCAATACTAAACATGACTTAACCTATTTAAAAGGATTAGTCAAATTTAATATCAAGATCTGATATATTGAACCGGAATGTATCTCCCAATAAAACATCTCTAGGGGTTGTTAAACCACCCTTAAAGAAGATATTACCGCCACTTAGAGCATCTGCAATAATAACTCCACTAGCATATCCCCAATTCCCTGCGGCAGTAGGGAAAGTAATAGCTGTATTATTAGAGACAAGTTGACCGCTACCATCTACCGTTGGTGGATCAAAATTACCAGTTGGGACGTGAACTCGTGCATATCCATTTCCAGTAATTTCATTGGCTGAAGGATTTGATTCGCTAGGATAGTCAGAAGTTAAACCAATATAAACACCTGTAGAAGGAAGAGTAAAAGATTGACCCCTAAAAATAGCCGATAATAGGCCGGATTCAAAATAGTCGGTCATCGCATTGCTCATGACGACTCCTTATTATTTTTGTGTAATGAATTAACAAGCTATACAATCTATTACACCTTATTATAGGTTTTTACCCATTTAGCCTGACCACAATCCCAAATCTTGTTCATACCGTGTTCATATCCAGTATTTGAGGGGAATTTCATACGGTGGTAGGTAGACTGAGTGTCTGTCCACTTAAAACTTTTGTAACACGATTGACAAGAAAATCCTAAATCAGACAAATATTCTCCAGATCCGTATCTTTTATCAATAAATGTCGTAATACTATCTGGATTGTTCTCTAGTTCAAAAGATTTTAATAATCTAGAGAACCCCCCAGGAATAGAATACCCCTTCTTTGGACAGAATCTACTAATTTCCCAATTATTATCTTTTTTTCTTCTGACTCTCATAGCACAATAAACGATTTTGTCATTATGTAGTGTATATGTTAGCCCCTGACCTTTTCCCATTAAATGGTTATCTTCAAAAAACATTTTTGATAATGAAGCACCCATTTTTCCAATTTTTAGTTTCCTAGCATAAATAGTATCGCTGATTGATAGTTTGTTATTGATAATAGATTCAACAATTTCAAATTTATTCAATAACTCGTCTTCTAAAAAGAAAAGGGACTTATAGCCAAGTGCTTCATAAGCGTCTTTTTTATTTATATGATATCTGTCATCCTGTTGAATTTTATCTGAGTGCCAAAATAACCCGTCCGTTTCAATAATTAAACTAAATTCCGGAATTACAAAGTCAGGGTAAAATCTATCTAATTTTTTATTGTAATCAAAATCTATTCCTTTCTCTTTTAATAGATTAAAAATTAAAGTTTCGATGTTAGTCATACTCTTTTTGTAATTAATAGCATAGTCCCATCCATGCTGATTTGCTAATGTCGCAAAGTAACTTCTAGAAATACCTATCCTTTGAGACCATTCTGTCTTGTTCATGCCCTTATGAGTTTCTATCTGCCCCATTTCTGTTTTTGTTTTTAGGGACTTAGCATTGATAGCACAGGCATTTTCCGGCACCTGCATATAGTATTCTTTTCCATATCTATCTAGACAGGTTTGTCTTGATTTCTTTCTAACTTCTTCTAATTGGAAAACGTTATCAACTCCAAACTTTTCTTTTGATAATTTTTTACATGATTCCGAAGCTAAATAGTATTCATGACCATATAATTTTTTGTTAGTGTTTTTCCTTTTTTCTTTGAATTCATCAACAGAAGATACGTTCTCTACACCATATCTTTTCATACAAGTTTCTTTATATTTACTCTGTACTTCTTGAGATTGTACAGCAAACTCTACTCCGTATTTTTTTAAGCAGGTTTCTTTAGATCTATTCTGGACGCTTTTATTCATCATAGGATGTTCAGCTCCATATTTTTCCAAATTAGTTTCTTTTATTTTATCTTTAATGTCTTTTCTTTGGAATGGATTAGACACCCCATGTTTCTGTATAGATATCTCTTCCCTCTTTTTATCACGACATTTTTTACAACAGTCTTTTGGTAATTTATCTCTACCAGTACTATATATCTTCATTGTTGTTTCATAGGTATTCTCACAGTAATCACAGAGGGCTAATATTTTTTTACGAGAGAACTTACTTAGGTTTTTGACTTCATATCCAAATTTTGATTTAGTTTGTTCGTTTAAAAACATTCTATGATTCCTAAAGAGACTATTTTCAATAAAAAAAGAGAGGCGGGCCGAAACCCGCCTCTCTATTATAGCAAAAATATCTTAGAAACTAGCCGCAATTACACGTCGAGAATCCAATACCCCAAAACCTAGCTCACTAAATCCGTAAAAACCCATCTTCTGATGACGATGCAGCATCTCATCTTCGAAGATAGTAACTTCTTGTTTAACTGGCATAACAAAGCTATCGCTAGCCTTGAGGTCAAGACCGATAACCAGTTCTACATCACCATTAGGACCAAGTGCCCCACCAAGATTGTTAGTGAAGTAGTTCTGATATTCTTGGCTCTGTCCGAGTTCATCAAGAGCATGAAGATTAACATTGAACAAGCGAGAAAGTGCTCCACTTTCATCATTAGCGACATGAACTTCTCGACGACTAGTGTCATCAAGCTGATCAACGCCCCAGTTTCGCATGTCCTCAATTCCTTCAGGACTCAGATAAGCATCGGTCAATTGACCACGATTCATAGAACCAGAGTTACCGCCACCATTACGTCTCATAACGGTCTTCATCAGACTTACGAGTCGTTTGGTGAACTGACCAGGAGCCGCATCAGTATCGAACAGCAAGATATTACGATCAACAGTAGCAGCCAAAATAGTATGCCAACCATCATCGTTCATCTTCTTGACGAAACCAGCTTCCAGGGCTTGAGCGGCACGATTCACAACGTCCCAACGTGCTTCGCGAACATATCGAAGAAGCATATCGATTGAGTTAGTAATTGAGTACGTAGGAATCGTCACATAGTCGCCTTCAACAGTCCGCTCAGGCACACGACCATGACCAGGATTGGTGTAAGCGACAAATTCATCTTCTTCTCCTGGAGCAATAAGATCCAGAGGAAATTCAGTTGAAGTACCTGGCTCCATAGGAATGCGTTCAAAGATACCACCAAGGATATCTCCAACAAGAACGCCTTCTCGGAGAGGCAATTCAATAGCTTTAGCCAACTGATGCTGTGCGACAAGAGCTTCCGGCTTATTAGAACTACCGGCCCTTTTGATCAGTTCGATAAAGTCAGGACTAGGTTTAGTAAGAATAGACATTTATTTTACCCCTAAGAAAAGTTTGTTAGACGTTGACAGCGACCTTGGCAAAGCCATCGGCGTTCTTCGTTGATAGAAATTGACCAATTTTTGGAGCCGTACCATCCTGCGTAGCAGAGCAGTTGCCCGAATCAGCCAAATAACAATCTTGGCCTGCCGTTGGAGTACCAGAAATCTGGTCCGTAACGACCCAACCTTTTCGCAAGAGGGTAACTTTACCTCCCTGCTGAACTTCATCTTTCTGCCAATTAATATGATAACGAGACTGATCAATATTAACGACATCATTTAAAAGAATACCAGCAAACTTCGCACCACTTGCTTCTGCTGCAACTGTAACAACAGCGTTGCTGTTATCCATTGCGGAACCAGAACCAGCAGTACTGATACTCATGAACTGACCTTTTTCAGCCGTTTCGTTAATGAAAAAACTAATGTCAGTATCAAGTTCGTTTCGATCACCTTTAAGAGCCATTGTAAACACCCCTGATTATTTAAGGTTTTGAGTAGTTTTAAGAACATTTCTAAAATAACTAGCAGTAGAAGCAAACGTATCTGTCAGATCTTCTGGAGTAGAAATAAGAGCGGCTTCCGCTTCTTGTTCAACTTCCTCAAGTTCTTCAGCAACACTTTCTTCTACTTCTTCTACTTCTTCTTCTACCGCTTCAGCAATAACTACTTCAGGAGTAGCCTGTGGCGTATGGACCAATTCCAACATCGCTGCAAAAGCTTCATCATCTACAGAGTCGAACTTTTCTAAAAGATTGCCGACTTTGTCTTCAGTAATACCAACTTCAAGAGCCTGCTTAGTACGATTCAACGTGCGAATAGTAGCAACAGCCTCAGTGAGTTTAGTCTTGGAAGCATCTAGTTCAGATTTGACCGTAGCCAATTCTGTACTAAGAGCTTTTTCAGTTTCTACATGCTGTGCGATAGTTTCATTAAGTTCAGCAATCACAGCATCTTTTTCATTTTTCACATTTTCAAGTTCTGTAAGAGTAACGGAAGCTACGGCAGCTTCCAATTCAGGACTCGTGACCGATTGAGCATCGGACATAGCAAACTCCTTAATTTTAAAAGGTTGAGTTTCTTGCTCGAATACATCTTGGTTCGAATCAAGAATGATACTTCTAGGATTAGCAGGTTGATTAACTAAGCCTTTACCAGAAAAAGAGATATTACGCAATAATCTACCAACTTTGTATCCATTCCATTTACCTTCGCCTCCATAAACCCGGAGATGTTTTGTTAAGAATGCAGAGTCTTCATCTCTAACAACTACATTTATTTTACCTTCTGGACTAATCACAGAATAATCAAAGTCAGAAAATAGACACTCCATAGAGACTGCCCATTTTCCTTCATCAATCTCTTCAGTCAAAGATTTAATTCTTTGACGGAGTTCTGGATCACTCCAGCTTTTATAAATAACAGCCGAAGTAATAATATCGAATACTTCTGGTCTTTCTTCAGATACAACCTTCGACCCATCTTGATCAACAACAATAGAACCAGTTATATGCCCAATGATATCAGTTTCATTATGCATATAGTTAAATTGCTTATCTACCGGAGTATCTCTTGCCGCCCAAACTTCATCAGGATCAAAAACATCGTCGTTTTTATTCCATCCAGTAGAGACAAGGATTGAGTTCAGATAATATAAATCAATCTGGTCAGGATTTGAATTACCAAAACCAGCAATAGTCTTTTGAATATCTTCTTTAGAAGGATGGGTATAGTCAGCATCAAGAAGAATTTTTGCTTCTAGTGCCACACTAGCACTAGACTTAACTATATCACTTAAACCATCTAAAATTTCTTGTTCATATATTTTCATATAGTCACCTCGTTTTATTATACACCAAATTTTATAATTCGGCGTCTTTTATTTGAACGTATGCAAAACAATAAATTTGACGCATCTCTTCTAGTGATGGTTCTTTAGAGTTTGAATTGAAGAAATCTTGCTTAAGACTAGCTATTTCAGATAGTATTAAGGGGGTGAGATTTGGTTCACTTTCCAATATACCAAGAATTACTTCATCAGTAATCTCTTGAAATAGTTCCAAATGTGATAATACACTTAGTTTTAAAAGTTCAAACTCATTAGACTGAGACTTTGTTAATGTCCTTGAATCTTTCTTATTGCAATGAGCTAGAAAAGAAGGAAGCAGGGAGTCGGCAATTTTCTTCTGTGCCGATATTGCCCATATTAAGGCAGATGCTTTCCCAGGATTTGTCCTTGGATTGACCCTTCTTTGTTTTCTAGGTTTTGTATCCCTGGCATTTTTAGGTCTGCCATTTTCCGGACTTGGTTGTTTAGGATTTTCTGACTTTGGATTAGTTCCTGGCTCTTGACCTATAGGAGCTTGGGGGTTACGTTTTACTCTAGATACTTGCTCAATGCTGATCTGATCCTTATTAAGAGCAATCTTGTTGAACTCATCTTCCTGTTGGGCATTATGATAAGGACCAGCTTTAGGAGGAATCTTATAGCTTTCTCGTGCTCTGGATTCTCTTTTGACTCTAGCTGTTTCAATCTCTTCATTTTCTCCAAACCTTTCTCTAACTGTTTCGAGAGAAATAACATCTCTATCAGCTAGTTGTATTAACAAGGCTTTTTCTGAAGAATCATCAGATAGAATCATATGGTCAAAATGTATATAGGCGGGATTCTTGAACCCCATAGCTTTCTGGACTTTTCGGATTTCTCCATTCCAGAATTTAGAGAGCATATTTCTACCGTATTCAAGTCTCTCAATTAATGTTTTGAGAGAGATGAAATTATTAGTAAATCCGCCGCTCTGTCCAGCAATTCCGGTTAAAGTTGGGGGAATACCCAATCCGGCATATATGCTATTTAATACAGGACCATACTTTTCATTACCTAAGAATTTATAAACCTGGCTATTACTCTCTTTGAAGTCAATTTCCGGACCCCAAACCAGATCCATTGTTCCTCCACCAACGTTAGTAGCTAAGACATCTCGCAATTTATCAATTGCTGCCTTTGTTGGGAGAATTTTGTGCTCAAGATCTCCTAGACGCCAAAGACGAATATTAGATATAGCACCATCTAGAGCAGACATATCAGCGAGCTTCATCTTCTCAAGCATCGTGATATCGTCAAGTATTGGGTTAATCATGGGATATGCCCATAATTGCCAATCGTCTTTCTTATAATGAAAGACTTCTATAGTTTCTGGTTTTAGCTCAATCCTTTCCTGATTATTTTTTAATGCGTTAATTATATCAACTGGAAGATTTTTGAGTGTCGAATTTTTCTTTTTAAATTCATCTCGTATCTTTTTAGAGATTTTCACAAAATATTTTTTATCGCCAGAAAATAAAGCAGTCTCACCACCATCTACTTCTATAGTAGTTGGATTAAGAAAATTGTATACAAAAGGAATTCTACGAGTAGACATTTTCTCTTCGAGGTATTTAAGATCTTCATCACCCTTTGTTAAAGTTCTTTGATTTACTTTAGTAAGTTTTACATAACGACGTTTAACAATAACGTTTCCGGTACGAAATAAATTATTTAAGAAACGCTCAGATCGTTCAGACCCACCAATTTCTTCCCACCAACGACGATAGAATTTTTGGGCATTAGGATCACTATGAACCAAACTAATCCCTTGTGAGCCAAAATCGCCCATCAAGTCGATAACGTTTTTTATAATCCCAACTTTATCATATGCAGACATACATCGCTGCATAATATCCTGTTGATGATTGGGAGGTTCTTCCCCCGGTCTGAATCCATAATAACTATTTTTACTATAGCTATCACGAACAGAAAGACCTGGCTCCATACTGAGGAAGGTCCGGCTTGAAGCACTAGCGGACATCATTCCTTGATATGAAGATAAATTTTCAGATGCTCTTTCTAAAGCATCTTTATCATTCATATCTATATATAGATTTTTAGCTGTACTAAGATTTTCTTCAGACATAATCTAACCTTGTTATGATTACAATTAAACTACGTCTGTTTAATACACCGTTTTTTAATAAACCCCATTCATTTTTTCTGTATACCAGTTAGGACCAAGAAAAACAGCCTCGGTTTTTTTATTACTATCTGGCACGGAAGCAAAGCCTCCATAAATTTCATAAGAGTCTTGAATGCGGGCGTTACGAGCTTGTCGAGCAGCCATATTAGCCATTAAAAGTGCTGAATATCGGTCTTTTCTCAGTCTATCTTTCTTGCCCACACCTGTCTTAACTTCTGGTGTATTCCACTGATCTCTACCTGTAGGAGTCTGACGAATTTCTATAAGACACAGTTCATCCTTCAATGCCTCAATTTCCATCACACAATCTTCCAAAGTATCATAAGTTCTGTTACTGGCTTTATCCTGTTCAATAGACAATCCAATTGTAATAGGATCAAATCTGGGGAATAGAAGAACTTTATCTTCCAGATCTTTTCTTAGACCATGATTAGCCTCAGAGAGCCAGTCATATTTCGCAAACTGGCATAATTCTAATATATGAAGACCCTGTTCGTCGTCAGTATCTTTTTCCTTGTCTTCATCGATAACAGGCCAAATAGGAAGTTCTCCTGGTAGAAGCCTAACAGGATCATGTAAAGCTTCAGCTACAGCAATTCCGCCACCTTGAGCATCCATTGCGATATGAATAGTTGGAAAAGCCCCCATTAGATCACGAATACGTCTGGCACAATATGCGTAGAAGTCCCCTTCTTCTGTTAATCCGCGTTTTAATCTCTCATTATACTCTTTTCTTGTAGTAGTCCAAACATGAGCTATTCTTCTATGATCTGAGTTTACTTCTAATACAACAATCGAAAAATTATCGACTTCAGATGCAGGGTCTACACCAATAATATATTGCTTATCAATTTGCCCCTTTAGTGAGGGGTCAAAGTATAAGTCGCCAGAAGGTAACTTGATTGGTTTTTGCTCAGAACCCGTACATGCTTCAATCAAACTTCTCTTAAAGAATCCTGCACTATCTGTACAGAAAACAGCACTAAATTCCATCAGATAAATGCCGTTATGTACGGTAGCCTTAGAACGGGCTACTTGAGCGTCATCCATAAATCCTTTAGGAATTAACTCAAAAGGCATTCTAATAACTGAATAATCTTTCCAGTTGAAACTATCCGGCACTTTTTCTTCGCCAAAAGTCTCTTTAAGCTTGACAGGATCGCCCTTAGAGTTTATAATTGAACGCCATCGTTTCCAATATGTTGAGAAATGATTAAAGTCATAATAAGCTGTTCCTGATAAAACAATCTGGTTACCAAAGTCTTCATTGGCAAAGTTTTCTTGTAAAAGAGAAAGGTCATATCCTCTTTGTTTTGCAAGATTTTTAGCTGCGGCTAATTTGACGCCTTCGGACGGTGATGAGGAAACGGCACCAAAACCGGCAATAACGTTTTCGAATATGTCACGGGACTGTGAAGCAAATTCGTCTGCAATGATATCATTTGCTCTTAGTCCACGAATCTTTTGACCATCACCCACAGGAATAGCGGTTACTGTACTGCTATTTATAATCATTCGGCACATGTCTACATCACGACGAGGCCCGCTATTAGAATCACATAAATCTCTTAATATAGGAGATTTCTTCCAGATGGTTTCCATATATTCATGAAGAAATTTAGACTGACGAAAAGCTGCTCCAATAACTACAACTTTTCGTTCAGGCATAATTAATGCACGCATTAATGAATAAAGGGATAGGAGAAAGGTATTGTGAGTTACAATATAGTCTTTAGTGATGTATGTATGATCAGGACTATCCACTGAGATACATTGCATCTCTTCAAATTCATTTACATATTCCGCAGATATTAAAGAAGTATATTTCTCACGAGAAGTCTGGTTATTTTTTAACCTCTCTACTTTTCTAGGTAGCTTAAAAACCTGTTTAGAGGTGTTGATAAAGACTCTATAGTAAGGATTACGTGGGATTTGTTTTCCACGAATTTCGGAATAACTACCTGATCTATCGTCAATCTTCAATTGGCAGCTAATTCCTAAACTTCTTAAGACTTCTATTAAATCTTTAACCAGTTTTTCGCATGAATTAGTAAATTCAATAGCTCCATTTTTATTACAAGACCCATCCGTATCTAACAGACCTCTAACAATCTCCATCCTCTGCTCTACCGATGAAGTCTTATATTCTTCTGGAATAAATTTATCTTTACATCCTACATTTAATTTCATTCCTTCAATTATACTAACTAATCGATTACCATCTCTTTTATAGAATGATTTGCCCTTTTTAGAAAATCTTTTATTTAGTTGTTTATCTATGTCAACGATTGTGTAGTTGTTATTACTAGAATCTTTCTTAATTTCAAATCCGTCTAATCTAGTTCTAAACTGCTCAATAATGAACGCATCGTCACTGGCAATTTTTGGCGTTCTGGTTGTCATACATCCATCACCAAGTAGACATCCCAATATATATGGATCTAAAGGTAGTTGTTTTTCTTCATACTGAATTGGCTCAGTCAGTGGAAGCTTATACTTATAAGCCCATTTACCAGGAGACGAATAAAATCTAACCCCGTCATTAATAATATCTTTGGTAGATACCGTAACTTCCTTCTGTTGTTTTTTCATTACCCATAAATGATCTTCGCAGCAATCAATCTCTCTACCATCTGCAAATTTTAATCTACAAACTTGTTTCTTGCCTTGTGGATAAATACCAACTATATTACATAATTTTCCGTTCCTGGAATACACTTTATGATTATAAGTAATATCGCCCATACGAACCCATCCTTGGTCAGTAAGCAATGGTTCTGTACATTTAGTTGCTTTCCCAACGCCACGACTACCAATCAGCATGGGAAACTTTCGCTTCCAGATTTCCTCAAGCATAAGTCCTTGAAAAGGGACAAGGTCTATATTCAATATGTTCTTACAGAGAAAACAGAAGTACTCAGGCTGTATCATTAGCCAGGTAAACGTCTTGTAAAATTCCTCTGGATCGTCTGTAGTGAGTAAATCGAAAGGCTTACATAACTCATTTTTATTATAATTAATATTAAGCCAAGCATCATTAAGTTCGGATAATATTTCTACTCTTAAGCGTTCAGTCATTTAGGTTCACCTAGATTTATATCAATTCCGGTATGGAGTATTGAATACCCGGAAATAAAAGATGTAATTTGCACTCTTTTAACACTAATTCCATATTCTTGCATTCTTCGATGAACCAAACCTGTGATTTCCCTATTCATTTTTGTCCGGTCATCCATTAACTCTTTTAATTCTTTTCTAGCTACATAACGACAGATTAGACCCATAGTTTCATCGTCAATCTGGTCTGTTACTTCGTAGGCTTTCGCTATCGCTGTCATAACGTCATCGACCTCGTAAGACACCACAGACCTTAGTTTGAGTGGTTTACCATCTAACGTCATTAAGTCTTGTTCAAGCGTATACAGAGACTGTCTGACAACAGGTAATAGATAGTAAGTTGAGAAAAAAGGGATATACCAGTAACGACCTGGTAAAAGAAGAAGGGATGTGTGCATACCTTTGAATTTTACGCCTTGATGGGTTGGTTCGACTAGAATTCGACGGGGGATTAAATCCCCTATCAGTTTTACTAGCTCACCAAGCCATTCTAGATATGCAAAAATTTTATCATTCCTTAGAATTATGTTCTACCCATGTATCCCTAATTAATTGTGCCGCATATTTTTCAGCTTCTATCTTGTTCTCACAATACACAAATTCAATGTCGTAATTATCCATAACCTCATGAATTAATTTCCGGAAAAACCCGGAACCACCTCTTATATATTTCTTTTTACATTCTGGAATTCCGGAGTCATTAGGAAAACTAAAGATATGGGACTCCGGAAATTCACACAATATGATTGCTTTCTGAATCTTTGAGAGCTTATCAAGCTCTCTATAAAAACGCTCTTTCATTGATGTCTTCGCTAAGTTACCATATAGCTCACCACTAGTTGACTTTCTTTCAATAGCTAGAATATGTTCCATGCCTTCTATCGAGTAATCTCCCGCGTCTAGTTTCCGGAACTCTGTCTTCATATACTCTCCGGTAGACAAGTATGGTGCTACCTCAAAGAAAGGCTTTTGCTCACGAGTATCTATCAATATATTTATAGTCATTTTTTTTCATTTTTGGCAATGATTTGTTTGAATAGTCCTACATAATGGGCTTCTTTTCCATTAATTGATTCATGACACTCTTTACAAAGAGTAATTAGATTAAATACTTCATATCTTAGCCAAGAGGCATCAGACCAACGTTCAATATGATGGACATGTAATTTTTTACGGCTCTTGCATCCTGGCATTTGGCACGTTCGTTTATCCCTCTTTAAGGTTTTTAACCTAGCGTCTTTATAAATAGGGCAGTCATAATGTCTTCTAACCATTCTCAAATGACCAATCTTAGTCTAGTAATATATTTTGATTGTTATGTAAAACTAAGAAGATAAACAGATTCATATAATATGTCATTGTTTATGCCTTCATTAATTTTTAATTCAAAGTATGAACATAATATCTTTATAGCTTATTCTACAAATTATTCGTAACTATAAGAGCCTGTATTAGGATCGGTTGTTTTTATTGATAGTTGATCTTTTACCCGGATTACTTGATATATACACCTACCGTTCTCAATCATTTGTCTAATTTTTTTTTGACGATCAGTTTCTCTTGATTCCCCCGTCTTAAATTCTATTAGAACAATCTGGTCACCTTTAAAATCAAAAACAACCATATCAATAGGAGAACCTAGAAATCGTACATCTTTCGGATCATATGGAAACCCATCTAGGTACGGAGCAAATTGTTCCGCTATCTGCCCTGTTCTTACTTCTGTTGATTTTAACTTGGATTTTATCTCGGAAATCTCTCTCCTAAGTTTTTGATTAGTAGATTGCTCTCTTTTTAAGTTATCTATTAAAATTTTAAATAAGATAAAGAGAATAATCGTAAAACCAAGTACAACAAAAGTAAACAACAATGTATTATAATTCATACTCAACCATTTCCTTTACAAGTTCTTCAAAACTATAGGATGGTGCCCATCCAAAGGTTTCTTGTGCTTTTTTACATGATCCTCTCAAGTAATCCACTTCTGCCGGACGGTAGAATTCCGGGTCAGTAACTACAAAGGGTTCCCAATCATCAATATCTATATGCTTGAAAGCTACTGTTAGGAATTCCCTAATAGTTCTGGTTTCACCAGTACATATAACGAAATCATCTGATTTTTCCTGTTGAAGAATACTATGCATTCCCTCAGCATAGTCTTTTGCATGACCCCAATCTCGACTTGCATCTAGATTACCTAAACGTAATTTAGGAAAACCTTGTTTATCGTATGGTGAAAAGTAAATGATATCTGGATCATCATCCATTCTTAACTGACCCTGCTCAAAACCCTGCTGGGTATCCATCCATCTTGAAAACTCACCAATCCATTTGGTAATCTTTTTCGTAACAAACTTATCACCTCTGCGAGGTGATTCGTGATTGAACAGGATTCCTGCCGCAGCATAAATACCATATGACTCACGATACAAGCGTACAAGGTGGTGTGCCCCCAGCTTTGCTACGGCGTATGGGGATTGGGGCATCATTTTTGTATTTTCGTCTTGATATTTCTCGACAGATCCTATACCATGCTCTGTGTAGGCTATAGACTGATAGGTATCATAACTTGATCCAAACAGTTCACTCGTGCTTGCTTGGTAAAATTTAGTTGTTGGAGATAGTTCCTTAATACAATTAAGGATATTCAAAACTCCTTCATAATTAATCTTACTCGTAACCACTGGCTGCTTAAACGATGTAGCTACATGAGATTGGGCCGCTAAATTATAAAATTCAGATACCCTATACTTAGTCAACAAAGACGTAATATAATGGGCATCACAAATATCGCCTTCCTCAAACTGAAAATTAGGATTAGTCAATAAATGTTTGATTCTATCAGAGGTATCTACAGAAACCCGACGAGAGAAGCCAATTACAAAATAGCCTTTCTTTAGCAAAATTTCAGCTAGATAAGATCCTGTTTGTCCTGTAACTCCAGAAATGACTGCTACTTGCATTTGTTATCCTAGAAAAATAATAAGGTCAGGTAAGCTAACAATTTATTATATCCCAAATAAGAAAAAATATATGTCCTCAGTGAAAATTCGCAAAGTTTATCAACGTTCCGTAGAAGCCCGAAATAATTGCTGTCTCCCCGCCTGCATTAGTTCTTTAACAGGTATTCCTATGAGGGAGATACCTTATCAGAAGAGACATATCAGAAAAAACTGGTTTACCGCCATGAATAAGTTCTTAGACTCTAAAGGTTTTGAGTTGAGAATCGTTCTTGCGGAACTTGTTAAACCTGATAAACCATATATTAAATGTTATGAGTTCAAGATTGACGGTGGGAACATAGGTTCACATTCCGTTGTGAATGTTGGATTCAAGACAATACATGATCCGTCAAAGTTTCTTCAAAAGAAGATAAAGCCAAAAGGATTCAATATGTCCTACAAAGAGACATATTATCTGGAAATATCTAGAAAAAGGACAAGGCCCATATAATTAATCAACAGTATCAGCACTGAGTAATGGCCTGTCTATCATTCCATCAGCATATTGATGATAATCCCCCAGGCGGGCCTTTTCTTGTTGAACAGCAAGCCGGAATTTTTCCATATATTGGTTTTGTTCATCTAGCCATTCAGGATCGCGTAGAACCTTTTGAACCAGTCCGTCAAATGTCTCCCTATTATTTTCCAGCTTTTGAATACGTTGTTCTCTAGTACCTTTTAAGTCTTTAAACATCTTAGACTTTTTATCTTGTAAGTCCTTGAATTCTTTTGAGATAGATTCTTTAGCCGCACGTAATGTGGCTATTTGTCTTTCCAGATTAAAGATTTGTTCAACATCGCGATCCTCTATTGGCTTCCGTTTTTCATTAACAATTAACTGTTCAAATTCCGCCACAGTTTGCATAGAGCTTTGTTGTTCCCGTAAAGCCCTGTTCATCAGAATCTCAAGTTTAATCACGTCAATAATCTGAAGTTCTTCAGTGGGCAGAATATCCTTACGGAATTGCCCCACAATCTGTGACCAGTGATAAAGGAACAATTTGAGTTCCTCTTCGGAAAATTGGGCTTGCAATTCGCTCCAATACGGCCTGCTCTTTAAATCATAGGCCGCTTGTACTTCAAAATTCTTCTTAGTACTTGGCCCCTTACCTATCTTACTCAAATGCTTCAGAATAGGATCAATCGCCCGATCTAAATTTTCCGCAATTTCTTCTGCCGTAAGTTTATCACAGTTAGTTTCGATATAGTCCCATTCCGCTTTTGATAGTCTTCCTGTTTTCACCAGTCTTCCCCCAGAATTTCTTTGACAGAATCAATTACCGCTTGTCTACGACCTTTTGTAATAACCACCCCGTTAGACATACGTAAGAAGTCGTTTTTAATTAAAGGACTCATTTTTGATAGCAGAAAATCCACCGAATCCTGATTATCAATGCTCTCTTCTGTAAAAAGAGAAAGGGGCTGGATAGAGATGGGTCGCATAAGGTTTCTTTTTGTCTCATTAGACTTTTGTCTTTTTTGAGACGATTCCTCTAATCCCAAACGAAAGAAATTGTCGCGTTTAAAGTTTTTGAGTCTATTAGACATATGGACAGAAATAAAATTTTCTAAAGGCCGGGTTTGATCCCATCTTTCATAAGCCTCTAATCCAAAAATTATTGCTTCCTGTTCTATGTCTTTTACATCAAAATAGCCGAAGACGTACTTAGTCGCTAACCTCTTCGCTATCGTCTGGATCATGTTCAGATGTGTCTGGTTCAAGTATAGCCTTCGCTTTCATTAAACATGGGTCTGGTATAAGAAGTTCTAAAGTCACGGCTTTCTTTAACTCTTCAGTTTCTTTTATGAGCATAAAAACTCTCCAGGTAAGGGTATAATCTATTATATCCAATTTCTTCTCCAAAAGGTTAATACACCAAAAATGAATTATTTACAAATAGCACTATCGGGAAAAGCGGGAGCGGGAAAATTCGCCAAAGTCTCAAAAGAAGATTATGGGATGCTGATTCGCTACTCATGGAACTACAGAGATGGTTATGCAATTACTAAGATTAACCGTAAAGAAGTGCGAATGCATCGACTCGTATTAGGGGTTGAAGATCCCGAAATACTAGTAGACCATAAGGATAGAGATCGACTCAATAACCAAAGGACAAATCTCCGGACATTTACACATACCCAGAACTCTAATAATAGAACTACCTCTCGTTATATTATAGCTTTTGGCGAGAAGCAGACTGTGGGCGAGTGGGCGGTAGACCCAAGATGCGGATGCTCCTATAATGTTTTATTAAAGAGACTGGATAAGGAAATTGATCCAGAGATTGCTATATTGGCTCCTGATGATTCAGGTTCTTAGCGGGGTAGTAAGGGTGAGACAATTTGGAGAGTGGTTTGGCGAATTTTGTTTGAACCCCCCCGGCCAACAGATTCCTACTACTCCCGAACAAATTACAAGATAAAACCCCCTGTCCTGTCCCCCTAAGTGTCCTGTCCGAAAATTCAAAAGAATTGAAAATTGATAAACCCTTTGGTAGTAACGACTTAGGTAAAAACCGAAAATTTACCTCTTGATAACAAGAATCGCCAGCCTATAATTAGGTGCAAGACGGAAACGACACCAAAAACAAAGGAAAAAAGTAAGATGATCACAGTTTGCCTCAATGATGGTCATGTAGTGTACGAATTCAACACAGTCACTGAATTCGTCGATGCGTTCCCTGATGGTCTGGACCAGGACAATCTCGACCAGGGCTGTTATGTCAACTGTTCTATCCGTCAGGCTCAGGAAATAGCTTGGGAGCGAGAAGACCGGAAACGTCGATACAATACCAAGTTGCCATTCGTTGGTCAGCGTTGTCGAGACTAGGCTTGACGTTGCTTGCCAGGTCTGATACAATCGGGCCTGGCTGTTTCCCACTGTCTGATCTCAAGGAATGTTTGAATGCGAAAATCAGTATACCAACTGTCAGCAGGTGATGTTGTTCGCTGCTTCAATGGTACTGGTGATCAGGTTGTCAGTTGTACGGATATCGTACAACATAACAAGAAGAAGCGAATACTTGTTCTAGTGAACAAGAAGACAGGGGTAAGGCGGCGTGTGGTATGGGGCTACTATACAAAGGTCTCCATGCAGCCCATCATTCCAAGTACTGCACCTGCGATCAGTATACGAAAGTGAGCCACTAGTGGCACCGGCGGAAGCCGAGTCGTCTCACTCACCGCAGGTGTGAGTGAGCGAGACGCAACGGAATAAAATCAACGGAGAATCGAGCGATGATCAAGGTTTGCCTAAAAGATGGTCATGTAGTGTACGAATTCAACACCATCCCCGAATTTGTCGATGCATTCCCTGATGGCCTAGACCAGGAGAATCTGAACCAGGGCTGTTACGTGAACTGCACTATCCGTCAGGCTCAAGAGATTGCCTGGGAGCGTGAGGACAGGAAACGTCGATACAATACCAAGCTCCCATTCGTTGGTCAACGTTGCCGGGACTAGGGGCTAGGCTACGGGTTGCAACTTCCGCTTTCTTTTATTCAGGATGGAGTTCTAAAATGAAGCCAATCACTCAGCGACCAATCCCAGAGGGTTACACTACTGAATGGGATAACACTATCTGGAATGTGGGTATTGTTTTCCTGTGGTCAGATATTTTCGACGATTATTTGCAATGCGGTCGAATCACTGTGAAGCCCGGAGATACTTTGGCCGAAGCGTTCGAACGTGAAATGAATGAACCAATGTGGACAGAATTTGAAGTTTTCTTCGTCAACGAATAGACAGGATGGAACCAGTGGACCCACGTATCACATATATGGCTATTTTCAATGCCATGTCAATCGGTGACTTCACAATGGCGAGAGTTCACGCCACCGACCTGAAAGAATGGTTGGACAAAGGTGGATTCTATCCCGACACCTATACAAAAGTGGAGGTGGACGCCTATCTCGCGAGCGTATTGAGACGTACAGTAGGGTATGAATGATCAAAAGCGAAGGCGGTCGTGTTGCCCGTTCTTCGCCGGTCGTCCCACTCACAGCAGGTGTGAGTGAGCGGGACGCAACGGAAACAAAACACTAAACGGAGAACGGCGATGCTTGACATCAAATTGACATCATACGAAAAGCGAATCATCGGCACACTGACCGATGAAGGGCACACACTTTATGTAACCGGAGACGGTTGGATCTTTGAAGAATCTTGCGGAGATAAGCACACTTTCCAGTCTTTTCGAAAGTTCTTTGAGTTCTGCGAGTATCGTGAGTCGCAATTGCTGCTCGTGCGAGAAATGCAGGAGACTTTTTAAATAACGCCCTTTAGACGGAGATTGAAGAGATGAACGGACCAGAAGCAATCGAGTTTTTCGTAGCGAACGCAAATGTCTACAACGAATGGTCAGAAGCTGCTATGTGGCAGCATGTCAGCCACGTCGTTAGAAAATCCCACAAAGAACCAAATCGGGTCTGGACAGTGGAAGAACTATCCGCTATGATAGCACAAGCGGAGAACCAGTAACCCATATGCGAGGTACGGGTGTGTTACCCGTGCTTCGCGGGTCGTCTCACTCACCGCAGGTGTGAGTGAGCGAGACGCAACGGAAAACAACTCAAAACAAAAGGACGGAAACGATGGACGATTTCGATGATGTGACGTGTGAAGAGTTTTTCGACGACGAAAAGTATTACCGCAGTGTGCCAGATGCTGAGTTTGAGCAATCGGTTCCCTTCTCGTATCAGGTATCACTTTTCTTCGAATAACCGCTTGACATTCTCTGTCAATGGGCTACAATCCACTTCTCAAACGGAAACTGTCTTTTAGAAGGAAAACACTATGTCGCACACAATCTTCGAAAACGCTTTTGGTAAGATTTCCCATGAAGTTCGAAGGGATTATGTTATCTCTGATGAAGAACTGTTCGGGATGGTCAGCCGGGACTTCTACAAATCCTTGAACAATCCAGAAGTGACGGGAACGAAATCAATGCTCAAAAGTCTGGCAAAAGAACAAGGCCAGGTTGTGGAAGAAACACCAGAAGAAATTGCGATTCGCGAAGCAATGGAACGTGAGCAGAGGATTCTTGCCCATATCAGACGGGTTCAAATCGAATTGCAATGCTGTGAAGATTGAAGATTGAAGATTGAAGAGGACGGAAACAATCCCCAGAAAAGAAGGAAAGAACGATGAAAGACGCTGAACGCCTGATGATCATCCGTGCCCTGGCATTAAATTGTCGGGACAACGCAAAGAATGGGGCAGATGAGGACAATCGTCCACTTCTGGACCTGATCCATGAGTTAGCGTTTCAGATGGATGTTGAGTACACAAATTTTTCGCTGGGGGAGTAATGCTAATAAACGCAATCCAAGACGCGACCCCCTACGTAATTGGAACAGGTCTGTTCCTGTTCATAATGACACTTCTAGAAAAGAATGGAAGACTTTAGGATGCTAGTACTGTCAAGAAAAAAAGACGAAAAGATCACAATTCAGATTCCCGGAAAACCGGATATCGAAATCATGATCATCGAAACGGGCATCAAGACGCGGGTGGGGATTAAAGCTCCACAAGAATACCAGATCGTCAGAAACGAACTGATTGGAACGTCAAGAGGGCTTCCAAAATAGGTTTCTTGATATCGGTTCTTTGATATGGGGCGGGTGGGGAAATTGTCCCTGCCTGCCTTTATCTTTTACCAGAAAAATAGCCTGTCTGTTTTACCGGCGGAAGCCGAGTCGTCTCACTCACCGCAGGTGTGAGTGAGCGAGACGCAGCGGAAAACAAGACACAAAGGAAAACCAAAAAGTCAGAATTTTCAGCTTGCAAGCCACAATGATTGTGTTACAATGCTCTCTCAATGGAACGGCGACCAACTTTTTCTTTCATGGGGATGAACGAATGACTAAATGGATCAAGATGCACAATGATGGTGAATTCGACGTTATTACCGCAATTGGTATGCTGGGGGCGTCGGTGAAGATGGGTGAAGATCCCATTGGTCTCTATGGTTCTGGTATCAAGTACGCTATGGCTCAGGCTTTGCGTATGGGTATCTCGCTGAAGATTTCCGACAAGGGAAATCTGTACACTCTCACGTCCTTCGAAACTGAGTTTCGGGGGCGACAATTTCAAAGTGTCGGTCTCAAGACAAAGACCGGAAAGATCCATAAAACTGGAATCACTACTGATTTCGGTAAAGAAGACTGGACAGATATTTGGTTCATCTTCCGCGAATTTTATTCGAACTGCCTTGATGAAGGCGGATTTCTGGAAATCGTGGACGGTATACAAACCAGCGAGTCAGGCGTTGACGTTTTTATCCCGTATACTCCATTCAAGGAAATCGTTGATAACCTGAGTGATTACTTTTGTCCTAAAGATTTTAAGCTAAAAGTCGGCACGGGACGAGTATTCAAAAAGGGAGTATGGGTTGGGAATATGTCGGTCGATACAGGCTTGGACTTCCAGTCTGATTACATCGAAATTACTGAAACCCGAACGCTCAACCAATATTGTGCTTGGAGGCGTTTAGAAGGCATTATCGAAAGCTACGCAGAAAAAGAACATTTGGTCGAACTGCTCAAGCATGAAGAATGTTGGACAGAAATGCCGAACCTATGGTTGTGCGGCGAGAAATGCGAGGAGCATTTGCACGCAGCCCTAGTCGAAGTATATGGCAAAGATTATATGATCTGTCCAAATGTGGATTGGATTATCAAAGATGCCATAGAAGTCTACGGAAGGAATCCGGTAGTATTTCCATCGGAATGGAAATTGCCAACATCAAAAATTCAAACGATGCAAGATCTGGCGAATAGTATCATCTTCCGCGATGCGACAGAAGCAGAGCAAAAAGTCATTGATAAAGGAATGAAGGCTTTAGCATGGATGGACGATGTTCCTAATCCTTTTGATTCCCTTTATAGTGTCAGGATAAAAGACATCAAAGTCAGAATCCTGAAGACAGACGAGAATTGTGGCGGATTGGCTAAACAAGGTTCCACCGAAATTGCCATCAATTCATCAGTGGTGAGCGGAGATTTTAAGAAGTTTTTGCAAACCCTGATGCACGAGTGCGTTCACGCCATCACTGGCGAACAAGACTATACCAGAGGATTCGCTAGCTTCATGGAAAGAGCTTTAGTGTCCTTCTCTGTTTGATTCCATCCCCGTGGATTGAGTGGCGGGCATGATGCCCGCTGCTCAATATTTTGACTGGAGGCGAAATGTTCTGCATGTATCTTTCACCGGCAGGAAAACAATTCAATAGAATTGTAAGGGTTACTGGCGAAGTCGCCGTATGTATTGCGACAGGAAAGAAACGGTTCATTGACCCGATGTTTCTGAGACCAACAGTTTCCGCAGATTGGCAACTCTGAGATAAAGGGCTTGAAGAGGCCGCTACGGAGCGGCCTCTGAGGGCCGCTCTGATGTAGACTAACCTGTACGGATGATCGAACAATCTTTGATAATTAAGCTCAATTAAGTTGCAATGGTCTGCCGATATGATATACTAGTGACATGAGACGCGGGGGCAATCAGCCCAACACGGGGTTTTTTCTTCAAAGGAGAATTGTGATGCAGAATGTTCTTTCAAGTGACGTTGCTGAAACAGTCAAAAAAGAGTTCGATTTCCAGGTCAACAAGTTCCCCTTGTCTGGTCCCGATGGAATGAAGACTCCCTGTTATGGTCTGTTCCGGTCTGACAATGCGTCTTTCGTTGGTTCTTGCAACAATGCCAAAAGTCGGAACTATATTCCACACCAGACTGACGATGTCATTGCTCTGGTTGAAGCGTCTTCCACGCTGTTTGATGGTGAAGTCGATGTCACCTGTTTCTTCAATCAGGGGCACTATGTGTCCGTTCAACCAACAATGGACAAACGCAAAGCCGTGTTCGGCCAAAAGGATAACGTCTTCCCGCGAATCATTATTAACGCGGGATATGATGGTCAGGCTTTCAAAGCGAACATGGGCTACTATCGTGACGTTTGCAAGAATCTGAGTATCATGAGAATGGTCAAAGGTACGACTGTTTCGATTCGTCACATGAGCAACCTACGCTCCGAGATGGATGAATTGATTGAAACGTTCGGCGTTCTTGGCGAATCGTGGGAAGCTCTGGGGCAAAGAATTGATGCTCTTGAACAAACCAAAGTCTCTTTGGTAGGATTCCTGGAAGATGTTTTTGGACCAGTCCCAGAAGAAACGGGACGGGGAAAAACGGTCGCGGAAAATCGTATTGAGAAGATTGTTGGTCGTCTTCTCAACGAACGATTCAAAACGGGACGACCATTGAGTGAAGGCGTGGCCCCGGAATATTCTGGATGGGAGCTTGCAAATGCTGTGCAGGGATATACTCAACATGATAAGCCCCGGCATGGTAATCCTACTGAGTTTCAACGTGCTATCATGGCAATGAATGATCAACACGTCAATAAAGCATTCGAATTGCTTTTATCAATGAGTGCTTAGAATTGGTAAGGTGGGGGGATGGCGGAAACCCGCCATTCCCCTATCCCAAAGTCTGAAGTATGTATTGGGCAAAACTTCTTAATTCATCGGGGCTAGCGTCAGATTTCATTCGATTGGCTTTATGGCTCAGAATTTGGACATTGCCAATAATATAACCTTTTGTGTTGTCTATTCTGTCAATTGTTGCAGATTCTGATACAATTCGACTAGTACCACCATAAGACAGTTCAATTCCCAATATCGGGCAGAACGGAACGTAGATGGAATCTAGATGCTCGCGAGTCAGATTAAACTCCCATCCTTTTTCTTTTGCTCGCTTTTTTGCGTTTTTCAACCTACCCGCCCATTTGTCATCTTTTTTTCTTTGGGCAATTTGAGCCTTGTTCTTCTCATAATATTCTCTTTGATACTTGTCATAAGCTTCTTTTGAGGCATAGCCGTTACGCTGCCAAGCTTCTAACATGGAACGTCTCTTCTTTTGATAAGTTACACGGTTTTCTTTAGCCCTTTCTTTAGTGTCCAGCAGTTCACAATCATAACAGATAGTCTTTTGATAGTCGTAAAATTCTCCGGTTTTGACCTTGTTAACAATCCTTGGTCGTTGTATAATCCTGAAATCTGAGAGGGGTTTATCGACTTGACATTTTCTACACTTTTTCATTGTAAATACCCTTGAAAAGAAAATTTGTTCTCAAGGTTATATACACCCTTTTCGATTCAAAAAGGACAAACGGGGATGGCGGATTTACGCCATTCCCCTATGCGAGAGTATATCCTCCATCTTATAAATGGTAGAAAGATTAATTGGTTCATGTGCGTTCGATTCGCACCTCTCGCACTGACACTGAGTTTTTTCAAAAACTCTAAAGATAACGCTTGCAATGGTCGATAATTACAGTACAATGGTGACATAAAGCGATCAGCTTGACCTACAACCAGGCCATCATCTTGGCCGAATCAATCCTGGAGGCTTTGAAATGAAAGACATTATGGTTGGCGGATTCTTTGTTCTTTTTATTATTGGGGCATTGTTTATTGGTGCAACTAATGTACCACTAGAGCAAGAACCACCAACAGAGCTTCAACAACTACAAACTGAGGTGCGGTCTTTACGCAACGACCTGAACCAGTTAATCCTTGCATTGCCCGAAGATCCGACCATCATTGTAGATGGTCAAGTGGTAGACGAACATTTTGACTGGAACGTGTTTCATAACGTGCCGGGGAAAACAGATGATCAAAAAACCAGCGTTTTACCAGATTGACCAGTGGAACATGCTTTCACTACTGGAACCGTTTCAAAAGGTGGACGTATACCGGAACTTGACTTCTGGTCTGTGGAGTGTCAGGCAGAATGGGATTGTTATACTACACGCTGAGTGTATAGCAATTTACAACCCCGAATTTATCGTCAGTCAAAAGGGAAGGGCGAGGGTAATTCGGGAACAAAAGAAATACATCCATGCTTATGTTCGGGGCTTTCCTACATTTTTATCTGGGAAAAGGACAGGGCCAGTTAATCCAACGGTTTTGACTTATAATCCCTACATTCACGAGAGTTTTGTGGACGAACGGGGGAATCCGGTATATAATGCTGGCATGTGTGTGTTGCGTCCGGATCATAAAGTTGAGGTAGTCAGATGAATGAATATTGGGTAATCATGAAGGCGGCAGGTATTCAACCCTCTTACGTGTATGGTCCATTCACATATCAAGAGGCCAGAAAAGAGTATGACCGGCGAACTGATCTGTACGAACAAAACAACCGGGAATTCACAATTCGATTGACAAAGACCGAAATTCTGGCGTAAGCCAGTTGGTATGAGAAAGCTCCTCATACTGTAAAGTGGTAAACGGTGAAGCACGGTCCACTATAATAAAACGGGGTTTCACCATACAATATGGAGTAGGGGCCACTATTGATAACTGTGGCAGTCAGACCGCAATATCTGACCGGGTTTGCTTTCTTCTTTTCTAGGGAGATTTAAGCACAGAAGAGTAATTAACTTCTGAATACCCATGCGGGTTCAATTCCCGCCTACTCCTGCCTTATTCTTTTACTAGGCCGCTACGGAGCAGCCGCTGGCGGCTGCTCTGATGCGTGTATTCCAGTGAACGTATGTCTTTCTGTTCTTTTTCGGTTTTCTCAAGGTTGGTGCTTGCAATGGACGATAACTATAGTATAATGGTGACATAAGAGACAACGGGAAAAAAAGCAGAATGGACATTATGACTCAGCAAGCAATTCCATTTGGGGGATGATTCGGCATGAAAAAATATCAACTACGCAATCAGTTAGACTCATCCAAAACTAGGATACGTGAACTGGAAGCTCAATTAGTTCATCAGCATCATTTTGCTGATGCTAACATCGACAAATGTTCTACTGAGAAATTGTTGGGTTCTGCTGTCATCCTGGAATTAACTGCTTTAGGTGGCAGAACTATTGTAGCACCTATTGCTATAAGTGACGGGCTATCTCTAGAGACAATTGAAGCATTGAAGGCCGACATATGCCGATCCTACAAGAATCGTGTTGAGTTCAAACCAAAGGGGATGGAATGAGATCGAAGCCTGTTCCTCACCACACTTTTCCCGGTGGGTATCCAATGTTCTACTACGTGAAGTCAGATGATGGTCACCTACACAGTTGCCCATCATGTGTCAATCAGAATCGTGTGGGTAGGAATGTGACGAAAGTTGAAGGTCACATTAACTATGAGGACGACAGTCTAACTTGTGATGTTTGTGAAAAGCGGATAGAATCCGCCTATGGGAGGGAGAATGAAAACTGAAGTTTGGTATCAATGGAAAGAATTGATCGAAGGGCGATTGGTTGATGCCGAGTCTAATCCAATGCATAGCGAGACTCCTATAGGCGATTTTCTATTTGATTCACCGGAAGATGCGAGGGATTACCTTGACGAATCCTTTGAAGACGAAGTCAAACCGGACTGGATTCTTGTTCGCACAACTTATGATCCCATAGGGGGTTACAATGGCTAATAAAAAGAAAAGGCAGGTTTTTAACTAAAATCGCCAAAATACCTTGAAATCTCTCTGAGACATGGTACAATTGACACAGCGGTGATCTAGTGATGACGATTACAATATGATCACCAATGTTGGCTTGACCGCCAGTGTTTGACCGGCAACACAAAAAGTCCGTCTGAGATGTTTCCCAGTTCTTTAAGCTAGACGTTAAACGATAGAATGTGGCGTAGAATGTTATAATAGTGTTCACCAGGTTCTGAATCTTTTACAACGTCAGAGAAAGATAAATGATCCGGCGTGTCAACGAAAGTTGTTAAATTGTTCCACTGCGGTGAGTTCAAACACGTAATCTATCAGTTTTGGTCGTTTACTGAGGTAACAACTAAACGGCCACAGGGGATTTGGTGTATTTGGTAACACGCCGCTATTTAAGCGAGGCACATCGGTTCGATTCCGATTTTAGTTTGGAACGCCTGAAATTGAGAAGTGAGGTTCGAATCCTTACAATCCCATTTGGTATCCTGATTTTGCTTGACTGTTCGTGTCAACGTGGTACAATTCGCATATGAAAAACGTGCTCATCACAGCACTGATTTTGGGCTTCCTTTTGGAGTGGTTTAGAGATGAAGATTAGCAGAGCAAAAGCGTTAAAACTTATTAAGGCTTCTAACGGGAAGACTTTTGGAGTTGGTTTCATTAAAAAGAACGGGGAGCAAAGGAATATGAATGCCCGTCTGGGTGTTAAAAAGGGAGTTATTGGTGTGGGGATGAAATACGATCCATCAGAACATGATTTGATCACCGCTTTCGATATGAAGAAAGACGGTTTTCGTATGATCAACCTTAACACTCTTTTCAGACTTTCAACCAAAAAGAAAACTTACGAAATCGTAGATTAGGGGGGATGGTGGAAGAAGAACTTGAAGAAATCAGAGAAAGAATAAAAAGGCAGCACCTTAACTATCTATGGCAAGAAGATCACATGATGGAAATCATCATGCAAATTTGTCGAGAACAGGATGATGATCGAGAAGCTGTTAAAAATGTTATCAAGTCTACTATCTCTTTGGCATATTCGACAGGAGCCGCTGACGCCACTGAGATGACTATTGAATTACTCAATAAATAGGATCAGATTGAAGCCTCAGATTGCATCAGTAATCTGGGGCTTTTTTGTATTCATAGGGTGCAACAGAGCAGCCGCTGGCGGCTGCTCGTTTGTGTATCTGCCTATACGGGTGAATTCGGCTATTTTTCACTTTTTAGACTTAAGACTATTGCAATCAACTGTCGATATATTATAATAGGGACATGAAGGGGAGAGAACGAAACACTAAACGGGGGAGAGAGAATGAAGTTTAGAGTGACAATGAAGAATCCTGATTGTGTGTCGCAGGCTATCGACGACGCCATTGCTGATGATCCTCATCAGGAAGACGATATCAGATCAGCTATCTCTAGGTGGTTCAAATACGAGGATTATTTGGAAGTAGAGATTGACACTTCTGTCGGAACTTGCGTGGTGATCAAACCATGAACAATCAAAGAGCTATACTTGAACAGTTGCGGGATGCGTTAGCGATTGTGTCTGAAGCGTATATCGAATGTCCACATTGTGTTTGTGGGCCGGTATTGCAAGCCAAACAGAGTCTTGAGGATGCTGTCCATAGACTAGAAAAAAACATTGAAAGTTCAAACTAGTAAAAAGGAAGGCAGATTAACGCAAGAAAACACTTGACACGGCCAGTAACTAAGTTATAATACGGAAGTCAACTCACACGGGGGAAAACGATGATTACATTTTCAGAAGCGAACAGTAAACTCAAAAAATTGCAAGCCGTTACTGGTCGAACTGTTTTCAGCTTCGACCTATTGTCGGGGCACACTTGTCCCGGTGCGAAGGATTGTTTCACCAAAGTTGTTTATGATTGGCTGACAGATACTTATTCGCTGTTCGATGGTCCTGATCAGGAGTTTCGTTGTTACGCTGCAAGCCAAGAGCAACAATATACAGGCGTTTACAATAAGCGTCTCGAAAACTGGACTATCCTGGAAAGAATGTCCAGTCCGAACATAATGGCAGCAGCTATTGAAGCTGCTATGCCTAGTCACGCGGCGACTATTCGGATTCATTCAGGCGGCGACTTCTTTAGTATGTCTTATTTCAAGGCATGGATACTTGTTGCCAAACGCAACCCGCTAAAAAGATTCTATGCGTACACTAAGTTTCTGCCAGCATGGGTTAAATTTATGGGGATTATTCCCGCAAATTTAATTCTGACGGCATCGCGTGGTGGGCGTTATGATCATCTGATCGACAAACACGGTCTGAGAGAAGCTAAGGTGATCTATGACGAGTCTGAGGCTAACGGTCTGGCGATTGATGTTGACGATTCTATTGCCGCCGATCCTGATCGGAGAAATGAGGATTTCTGTCTGCTGATCCACGGACAAGGGCAAGCGGGTTCTGATCAGGCAAAGATTCACAGTGAACTAACACGGGCAAAACGAAACGCCAAACTAATCTCTAACTAGGGGGACCAAACCTGTGACTATTGAAGAACAAATTGCTGTAATGGACGCTTTCCGTAATGGGTTTTGTATTGATTCCCGCCTAAAATCCCCGCCGGGAGTTGTAAAGTCTTGCTGGTGCTGTAATGAGAGTCCGGGTTGGGATTGGGTTAACTATGAATATCGGGTTCGACCTGTGCCAAAAATTACTCGTCAAAATTTAATTGACGATATAATCACGGTGTGCCGCAATGCGGAGAATCGTATGTTAGCGGCGAACCACCGTCATGTTACTGGTAGCCAAGTTTTCTGGGATGAAGACGAATTCTCAGAAAACTAGAAGAAACGACTTGCATTAGCTTTAGCTTATGCTATAATTTGGAAAAGACCAGGCATGTGACCTGGCAACATTTTGACCGGGAACAAAGTTCCCCTTTTTGAAAAGAGGTTTGCTATGGAAGACACGACTTTTGTGGAAATGTGGATTGACACTCACGCTGAAGGTGGCACCATCAATGACATGGTTAAAAACTATCGTCAGGCGGTGCCGGAATGTACCGCGAGCGATGCAAGTCTGAAGACTGCACTCTCGACCCGAGCTACTAAAATCAGGGCAGAACTGATTGCTCTGGGAAAAACTGAAGATGAAGTCACGAAACTCTTCCCAAAGTTCCCGCGAGCCACCAAAACCAAGCAGAATCTCCAGTCTGCTGTTGCCCGTATCCTTGAAATGGCAGGAGAAAAAGCTGAACCGGAAGGAGAATGAAAACACTCCTGATCATTGGATTTTGTGTAGGATTCATGCTATCCTTCGTGTCTGATGAGTAGTTCAAGTGGGGGAGAAATCCCCCACTATTTGCGGGCGTGATGTAATTGGCAGCCATATTCCGCTTAAACCGGAATGGGAACAATCCCGTGCAGGTTCGAATCCTGTCGCCCGTATTATAGTTGAAAACCTGGTAAAAAGACAAGGCCAAATAGGGGGAATCTTCTTATGAGGATTATTGAAGCCAGCTTATGTTTGAGATTTTACCGATCAAACGGCTGGACGCGAGAAGCCGTTCGGGAACTGTTATCCGATGATAAACGTCTGTCGCGAGTATGTCCAAGGTATTTTGACGACCGTGACAGAGTTGGGGTAGAAGATGATCTGCCCCATGATGATTGTGATTACTTCGCAGTCTATGATTGTGGAGATCCATTCTCAAAGGATGCAATCGCGAAACATGAACTGATACCGTTCATGCTGGGCTGAGGCTGATTCTTCCAAAGGCAAGAGGGGTTGTATTACCCCTTCTTGCCCGCTTCCGCAGCGTAGCTGCGGGTAATTGACCGTCTTTTTTCGTCGCTAGGGCACGGGATAAAATGCAAATACATGGTAATGTACCTTGCTTTAAATTAGATTTTATATTCAATCTTTGGTTTAGTAACCAGATCTCTCTAGCTCTTAAGTATAGATTACAAACTCTTGCCCAAACTGGCATTGCAGAAGTATCTGTTAATATAAAGAAAGCTTATATTGAATCGCCTGTATAAGCTTGCTCCCCGCCATAAGTGGCGGATTAAACACATCTTTCCTTTGCCAAGGTACGTGATTAATGAGTCGTACTAAGAATTTATACTCGCTTTTAAACCAAGTACATAAATGTGTTCCAAGAACTAACCTTCTAGCCCATTTACCCATTATTGAATTTGAGTTAATCTTTGATCATGAGTTTATGAGTGCAAAACGCAATAACTCTTGGCAAATTTATGAAATTGTTTTAGGATTCTATAATGCATCAGATTGCAGATCTCCAGAACCGCCTAGATTCCGCTTACAAAGTTTTGACGGAAGATTTAGACAAACAGAAGTATCTGAATGAGCTACAACAGATCCAAAATGAGTTCCCTGATCTGGTAAAAAAGGAATTCCTCAGTCGTCAGGACAAACGAACATTCTTGGAATTTGGGGAATCTATAGCAGACCATATACGGGGAGAGCGGGAAATTGCCGATTTTTGGATGGGGAACTATGGGGAACAATGGTTTGGCACAAAAAGTTACCAATATAAAGGCGTGGATTCTAGGGGAAGATTAATTTGTGCTAGTTTGAAATTACGCTCAACTTTCAAAGAGCCAGATTTAGTCATAAATTCCAATACTGAAGAAGAAGAGTATGTAGAGCTAAAAACTTGCCGCGTATTATACAAAGCTACCTATAAAGAGGCTGATATCCGCCATTATGGTAAGCTAGGCAATGTAAACATAGTGACACTCCACGCCACCGGCCAGTTCTCTCTTAATAAAGTTGGCTACTATACACTACTCACTCCGAATGGCCTTTCTCTTTTACTAGATAAAATGGATTCAGGAGAGGTCCAAGTAGAACCTAGACCTGAATTTGGGGGCAGAAAATGCATCAATTTCACGAGAGAACAGCTTAAAAACCACTTCTACGTTGAAGATATCGACCTAAAAAATGTGCAAATATAAACAAATCGGCTTTTTAGCAATCTTGATACTCCACTGGCGGCAGATTTTATGAATGAAACTGCCCGTCTTTTGTAAGTTATTGGTACTAAAGGACTTAGAAAATGGGTCTTTTTGTGCCAATTTTTGAAAAAGTGGCGAGCCAGATGCTAATTTGAACAAATATGGAGCATACATCACTTGACAAGAGTCATTCTTGTGGTATAATGGTCCTAGTTGTCATCGACAGGCAGATAACTGGTCTATGAGCGGAGTGTATGAGTTGAACACATAAAAAGACGTATCTGGTAGAATCTTGTAGGATTTTAACAGGTTCAGGTGTATTAGTAGTGTAATACACTAAGCGTGTTGTGTGGTGACCTGGTTCAAAAAATCCCCCATTTCCCACACTCTCTACCACTCTCTCTCTTCTATTACTCTATGTATATAGTATATTAGTTTAGTTTGTTTGTTTTTTATTTTAAGGGTAATTTTTATAAGTTGTGTTGTTTTTTGTAAATACGCCTCGAAAAAAATAGAAAGCAAGAAGAAAAATTTAACATTCTATTTATTAACGCGGTTATTTTATACACAAATACCATAGGATCAAGCAATGAACGAAGAAATACAAAATAAGCTGTTAGGTTACCTATCAAAGGTTGAAAATAGTATTAATGATGTGGTGGACTTTGGGTCTGACCAAGTGCCGCTTTTAGTCCAAGAAATCTTAATTTATACGGGGATAGAAGCTGCACTATATGCCACGCTCCAGATCATCTCTTCCTTATTTTTCTTGTATATAGGGAAGAAAATGTCTTTAGCTATAAAAGAAGTAATTAACGATGAACAACATTATATCCCCATAGTATTTTCACTGATGATATCTACACCATTTTTATGTTCTGCTCTAGAAAACATACTAATAGTCTTAAAGGTGTATTTTGCCCCTCGTATATTTCTGTTGGAATATATTCGGGAGATTATCAGAAATTAGCCAAAGTATACAATAGGAAATTTAACCCCGAAAATTTAGTAATTTAGAACCCTCCAGTCATTCATTTGGTTGGGGGTTTTCTTTTATCCTTTTAAAAAGAGAAGGCCCAAAATGCAGAAACTTCAAACAATGGTAGATAATCTTAAAGCAACGAGTTCTCGTAATAATAAGATACAAATTCTTAAAGACAATCCTTGGTCTAAAGATATTCTCTTTCGTATATACAACCCGGATATTCTTTATGGGGTAAAATCGGGAAAATGCCGGAAATTATCACACCTAAAAGGTCTCCATTCTAATGACCTTTATCATTTACTAGACCAATTGATTAAACACAGTGGTCATGATTGTGTAAGGCTTGTTAATCAGTTTGTTCTGGACAACCCTAATTATGAAGAATTGATTTATAATGTCGTGGACAAGTCTTTAAAATGTAGGATTGATGATACAGTTATTAATTCCGCATTCCCTGGACTTATTCCTACGTTTAATGTCGCTTTAGCTGAACAATATGATAAATACTCTGATAGAGTCAAACCCGACTGGCTTTGGTCAAGAAAATTAGACGGGGTACGTCTGATAGCGACCAAGAGAGGCTCAGACGTAACTTATCAATCCAGAGAGGGTAAGTACTTCACAACGCTAGACGCCCTCACAGAGCAGATTAGAGGTATTGAGGGCGACTTTGTCCTGGATGGTGAAATTTGTGTGATGAAAGACGGTAATGAGGATTTTTCTGGTATTGTGGGGGCTGTTAAAAGAAAAGGCCATACAATTGAAAATCCTAAATTCTTCGTATTCGACATCTTGACTATTGAAGAGTTCGAATCGCGGGAATCCACGTCTGTACTGAAAGAAAGGCTTGCCAGACTGGAATTTTCCGGTAAAATTGAGAAATTAGAACAGAGGGAGATTGGAGATGGGGGATTATTTGATTACCCCGATACTTGGGAAGGTTTGATTCTTAGGGCGAATGTTCCCTATGAAGGCAAGCGTACCTCAAATATGCTCAAGGTAAAGAAATTTCAAGACGATGAATATGTCGTGGAATCTTTAGAAATTGGAGACTTTCAGATCGTAGAAGACGGTCGGGAAAAAATTATTGAGACTGTAACCAATGTCTCCTTTTCTCATAAGGGTGAGAAGGTAAGTGCCGGATCTGGATTTAGCCTTGACCAAAGAAAAGAATATTATGCCGATCATAGTAAGATTATCGGTAAAGTTGTAACAATCAAACACTTTGGAGAGAGCAAAGATAAAAACGGTAAAATCTCTTTAAGGTTTCCTACTATTAAAATAGTACATGGTGATCATCGTAAAATCTAATCAATTATGATAAATAAATTTAGACACATTCAATACACTGATGATGGATGCGATGAATATCAGTGTTTAAGCTGCTATGGAAAGTTAGAAATCCGGTATATCAATAATTGGAAATTCTGCCCAATGTGTGGTATCGAGTTTTCAGGTGAATTAGAGTGTAGGGAACATAACACGCCGTCGTGGCTGTACAAGCTTGATCTGGATTACCATGATCAGTATGAGCTTAAGAAAAAGCTCTGGAAAACTAAGAAGTCAGGATGGGTAATTGAATATAGGGATATTTGGTTTAATAAGTCAGATAGCGGAGAAATTTTATATAGACACGATCATTTTGCTTCAACTAATTGGGCTGTCTATAGAGATAATAGGTCTATAAATATTACAGCTATTGAAATTTTTAAACATCTTAAAGATTTAAGGTTTCAGAGTCGAATAGACTATAATATTTTAGATTATGGTCTTATTACTGAATATAGAGGAAGATATGTCTCGAATTGAATTAGACTTATTTATTAGTGGTCTAGAATATTCCTTTTGGATTCAATGTTTAATGTTTAATGATGAATTCATCGTGTTTGTCCCCAGATATATTACTGATTTAGAAAGTGTAGTTAGTAGGTGTTATAATGAGTAATTTTGTATTCTCTAGTATGCTACACTCGCAGTTAAACTCGCAGTTACACTGGCATTTATACTCAGAGTTAGACTCGCAGTTACACTCGCAGTTAAGCTCACAGTCACACTGGCAGTTATACTCGCAGTCACACTGGCAGTTATACTCGCAGTTAAGCTCGCAGTTACGCTCGCGGTTACACTCGAAGTTAATCTCGCAGTTAGGCTCGCAGTTATACTGGCAGTTAGACTCGCGGTTGGAGAGAGATAGTGAATAGATCGCAGTTACACTTGCAGTTAAACTTGCAGTTACGCTCACAGTCAAACTATCAGTTACGCTCGCAGTTAAACTCGCAGTTACACTTGCAGTTAAACTTGCAGTTACGCTCACAGTCAAACTATCAGTTACGCTCGCAGTTAAACTCGCAGTTATACTCGCAGTTAAACTCGCAGTTATACTCGCAGCTAAACTCGCAGTTATACTGGCAGTTATACTCGCAGTTACGCTCACAGTTGGAGAAAGATAGTGAATAGATCCCAGTTACACTCGCAGTTAATCTCGAAGTTAGGCTCGCAGTTATCCGGGGTGTTATACTCGCAGTTATACTCGCAGTTACGCTCGCGGTTACACTCGAAGTTAATCTCGCAGTTAGGCTCGCAGTTATACTGGCAGTTAGACTCGCGGTTGGAGAGAGATAGTGAATAGATCGCAGTTACACTTGCAGTTAAACTTGCAGTTACGCTCACAGTCAAACTATCAGTTACGCTCGCAGTTAAACTCGCAGTTACACTTGCAGTTACACTTGGAGTTACACTGGCAGTTAGACTCGCAGTTATACTCGCAGTTATACTTGCAGTCAAACTTACAGTTACGCTTGCAGTTAGACTCGCAGTTACGCTCACAGTTGGAGAGATAGTGAATAACTTACAGTTAGACTCACAGTTACGCTCGCAGTTAAACTCGCAGTTACACTTGCAGTTACACTTGGAGTTACACTGGCAGTTAGACTCGCAGTTATACTCGCAGTTATACTTGCAGTCAAACTTACAGTTACGCTTGCAGTTAGACTATCAGTTACACTCCCAGTTAGAGAAAGATAGTGAATCCCAGTTGGAGAGAGATAGTGAATAGCTCGCAGTTATCCGGGGTGTTATACTCGCAGTTATACTCGCAGTTACACTCGGACTTACGATCACAGTTACAATTTCGGTTAGACTCGCAGTTATACTGGCAGTCATACTCACAGTTAGAATCGCAGTTATACTCACAGTTGGAGAGAGATAGTGAATAGATCGCAGTTAATCTCGCAGTTACTCTCGCAGTTATACTGGCAGTTATGCTCGCAGTTAGGCTCGCAGTTATACTGGCAGTTAGACTCGCAGTTACGCTCGCAGTTACGCTCACAGTTAGGCTCGCAGTTATACTGGCAGTTAGTCTTGCAGTCAAGCTCGCAGTTAGACTCGCAGTTACGCTCACAGTTGGAGAGATAGTGAATAACTTACAGTTAGACTCGCAGTTATACTCGCATTTAAGCTCGCAGTTACACTCGCAGTTACACTCGCAGTTAAACTCACAGTTACGCTCGCAGTTAGACTCTCAGTTATACTTTCAGTTATACTCGCAGTTATACTCACATTTAGACTCTCCGTTATACTGGCAGTCATTATCGCAGTTATACTGGCAGTTGGAGAGAGATAGTGAAGTGTATTACTGGCAATATCCCGATCAGCCGTAAAAATGGAAATTACCACTTGACGCCACCTCAGAGCTTGGTATGATGTGACCTGTTGAGAGCCAACAAAGCTATAACAAGTAGAGAGTAGATAAAATGATACACAATGCATATAAAAGTGCATTCCTGGAAATAATTAGAAGATACAATATGGTGTATAAAGACACGATGAATGCTGAAGACATATATAATGTCAAAAGATTAATTTCTTCAGGTATCGGTTTTTGGGAATCTGGAGAAAAAGGCCGAAAATACTATCTTTTTCCTTGCACGCCGCCGATAACCAAGTAAAATGGGAGCATAAGACATGACATGCGAAATCAAATCTAAACCCGAATGTGAAGTAAAATCTTCAAAAAAGTCTGGTAAAGAGGTAAGGCTCTATACTGATGAAGCTTTACTAAGACTGACGGGAACTGTCAAAAATCACCTGAAAACTGATGTGATCAATCTTTTTGACAATCGTTACCGTATTAATGTCTGGACTGAAGAACGAAGATCAGACAGACTTATCAGTCACTTTCAGATACCAAAAAGTTTTTTCGCTTCTCTTGAAGATGGGGAATTTATTGACAGAACTATTCAACCAAAACCAAAACCTGTTGGGAAAATTAATCTGTTCTCTGAATAACCAAACATTGACGTTTAACTACTTTTATTTACTTTTGAACTGAGGATTTTGAATATGGCTAAAGCTAAAAAGCAATCTTTTACCCCAGAAGAAGAAGCTCTTATTCCGGAATTCTTCGAAAAGTATCTTAAACAACAGACGGAACAAGCGTCTCTTGAAGATATTACGAAGGCTGTGAATACAATCTGGGCGGACATGGGGCAACCGCCGCCAGAAATTAAGGTGATGGACTCTCCTATCGCCTGTAAGAAAGATTGCCCAAATCTTAAAGATTTTGCTTCTCCTTATTGGAGTATTTGGTTTAACTCATACGCAGCAATGTATGATTTTGCCAACACTATTGGTCTTGAAATGGACCAAGAGAAACTTGAGAAATTTCTTTTATGGACTCGTTGCTGCCCCTTTATCCTTTTCAAGGATGATTTTGTTTACGTAAGTCGTAAACCTATCAAACTTGGATTCAATGATGCGGGACAGCTTCATTGTGACGATGGACCGGCTTGTCTCTATGCGGATGGATGGTCAATCTGGTCTCTGAACGGTGTAGCCGTTACAGAGCAAATCGTAATGAGACCAGAAACTTTGACTCTCGAACAGATAAAGAACGAAGAAAACGAAGAAGTTAAGCGTTTGATGATCGAGCGTTATGGTTTCGAACTATACCTTGCACAAGTTAATGCGGAATTGATTGATCGTCGAACAAACGATATTGAAGGAACTAGAGAGCTTCTGTATAAAGCAGACGGTATGCAGTTCCTACTGTGCATCTGTCCAAGCACTGCTAAAGAATTCTGCCTGGAAGTAGAAAACGGAATTAAAACATGTGCAGAGGCACAAAAATATCTGTCTAGTGGATTATCAGACAGAATCATTAGTGCTTCTTAAATACGGAAATTCAAAAAAGCCAATTCGACAAAAATAAACTTGACTCCGGCCTCAGACCGGATATAATCTGACTGTAACGTTACTACTTTTTCTTTTGAGGAGATGAAGATGGCTGTTGAAAGTTTTCAAGAAAATCTGGCTGAACTGCGTTCTTCTGTAGAAGGGCTGAACGCCGCAAAAACCGAGCGAATTAGTGCTCCTTCATTGGGAGATGTCGTTCGCCAGGGAGACATCTACTTGGTATGCCTTAATGCTCTACCATCAGGCAAGCCGACAAAGGACACTCAGCTTGCCCCTGGCAACACTCAGGGTAGCCGACATATCCTTGTCGGAGACGCTACAATCGTTAAGGAAGTTACCTTCCGAGACATTAATAGCGTACTCACTGGACCTGCTTTTAAGTGCAACAGTGACGTTGAAGTCACGCACCCAGAGCATGGAAACCGGATTCTGCCGGAAGGCACTATCTGGCAAGTTGTTTATCAACTTTCCCACAGTGAAGAAGTTAAGCGTGTGCAAGACTAGACTTAGTTAAAAGGGTCTTACAAGGGGTTGGAGTCACATCCAGCCCCTTATTTTTTGGATAAATGAATTATGAAAATTAAAAAATTGGATAATAAACTGATTCTTAGAGATTATAAAGAAAAATTGTATTATGTCTTGAACTCTTTGGATAGTCAGTTGTATAAAGATGTTAATACCAGTTTTTTTTATTTTCCTTATCTTACAAAATATTATAATTCAGAACAGGTGTCACTAAATAGAATAGCCCATGATATGAACGATATGGTGCGTGATCAGTTCTGGAGTGATTGTAATGAATAATTTCCAGTTCAACCATCATTTATATTCGGATTTAGACTCGCAATTGTCATTGCAGTTATACCCTCATTTACAACACAAGTTATACTGGATGTTACGTTCTCAAATACGTTCGCAGTTACACTCGCAGTTAGAATCGCAGTTGGAGAAAGATAGTGAATAGATCGCAGTTACACTTGCAGTTATACTCGCAGTTAAACGATCATTTTTACTCGCAGTTACGCTCGCAGTTAAACTCGCAGTTATACTTACAGTTACACTCGCAGTTACACTCGCAGTTATACTGGCGGTTACACTCCCAGTTGGAGAGAGATAGTGAATAGCTCGCAGTTACACTTGCAATTATTCTCGCAGTTAAGCTCGCGGTTATACTGGCAGTTGAACTCTCAGTGCTTATTCCCTTTATACAAGGAGTTATTATCACAATTATCCACTCAGACTCAAACATACTCAGATTTGAATGAATGGAATGATAAATATTAATAAAAGGGTGTATAATTATCAGGAGGTGTATTATGCACGAAATGCCAAAAGTAACCAACTCGACACTAGACTCTACTCTAGCAACATTACGGCATGAAGAAGAATATAGTAGAAAAACTATACATGATTTAAAAGAGAATAATCCTGTCCTCTATTCTTTACTAGAAATAATTGTTAGCTCTGATAAAGACCCCGAATATATCAAAGGATTTTTATTAGGAGCTACTCAATTTTATACATTAATATCACGTCAAATTGTTTCCGATGAATTTGAAAGGACTTGGGGATGAAAAAAACATCAATATTTAGTTTTTATAATGCTATAGATCTTCCTACTGAACAGAAGTGGGCGGTGTATTCCCTACTCCGTAATAATATTGCAGGAGAACCTTTTAAAGGAATAGAGGATAGACTTGATATTCAACTAGAATCTATTTTACAAAGAAAATATAGAGATGTTAATTGAGCGGGGTTAACACTAACCTGACTAATCAGGTGATTACAGGATCAGGAACTGTAGGTTCCAGCTCTGCATTGCTGGAGTTAAACACTACTGCAACAACTTCTTCTTCAGCCCAATTGACCTCTTCACGATTCCTGAAATACCGTCCCGGACAAGGAGCGTTAGGCAGGTTCACAGCTTTGTTTACGACAGGTGCTGCAAATTCTAAACAGTACGCAGGTCTAGGCACTCCGTCTTTGGATAACGGATTCTTCTTTGGTTATGACGGTGCTACTTTTGGAATCTGCCATATCAATGATAGCAGTGAAGTCTGGGTTGCTCAATCATCCTGGAATGTAGATGTGTGTGACGGAACAGCGGGGTCTACTAACAAGAGTGGGTTCGACCTAGACCCTACCCAAGGAAACATCTACCAAATCAAATACCAATATCTTGGATTTGGCAACATTAAGTTCTATGTTGAGAACTCAGATGACGGAGAATTTATTCTTGTTCACGTTATTAAGTATGCCAACTCAAATACAGCCACTAGTCTTTCTCAGCCATCTCTCAACCTGCTGTGGAACGTCACAAACACTACAAACAATACTGACATTGCTATCAAAGCAGGCTCAGGTGCTTTGTTCGTTGAGGGAATCAAAAAAAGACTAGGATCAAAATACAGTAGAGACAACTCAAAAGGGGCGATCACTACTGAGACTAATATCATCTCTATCCGAAACGCTACAACATACAACGGAATAACAAATGCTGCTCCTATTGTGATAAATACTTTGTCAATAGCGTCTAACAAAAGCGGTTCCATTGCTGGGACGGCGATTGTCCGACTAAAAAAAGGCGTATCGCTTGGTGGCAGTCCCTCATTTGCAGCAAATGATGGATCGACCGCAGACAATGGAGTGACTATTACAAGTGGACAATCAACCGTATCATACGATACGGCAGGTACGACTATTACTGGAGGCACGCAGATTTATGCAGCCTGTATCGTAGTTGGCGGTAACGATGTGATTCCATTAGAAGGGATAGAAATAGAACCTGGCGAGACACTAACCATATCAGCACAATCAGATGATTCGTCAACGGTTCAGGTTGCGGTCGATTGGGTGGAGGAAGTCTAATGTGGCCGTCATTACTGAATATTCTGGGCAAATTACCTCCTGCATCAGGTAACTCGTTTACGTCATTATCGGCTATGGGGACTCCTGGTCGATTTCAGTCATTCTCTCCAAAAGGACAGACAGCAGAATTTCTTTCAATTAATTATTTTCTTAATTTAAGATTTGAATTAGACCCTATCTTTATCAAGCTCTTTAAGAAGCGATGAACTATACTTCTTTTCCATAGGTAAAAAGACCATTTTTATCCCCAGCTTATTGCAAACTTCTTCTTCTTGTTTGTTATAAGTCTGGGGATTTCTATCGCCACTATTAAAAAATAGGAATCTGTCTTTATTTAAAAAAGAAAATATTCCCCCAGTCCTTTCTTCTTTTATCCGCTTTACCAAAGAATATAATGTCTTAGATACACTAGAATCTTGATCAAAAGATATAAAAGCTTCATCAACAACTTTTAAAGCCTGTACAATCCGGTGTCTATGTTCTTCGTCCATAAATACTTTTGAACCTTTAATATCTACCTGATGATCATTATTTACAATGACAATCAAATAATCACATTGAGACTTAGCTCCTTCTAAATAGTCAAGATGACCAGCATGAAGAGGGTTTGCGTACAAACTAGCTATACCATATCTATATTTCATATTATCCAATTCAAAATTATATTAAGTGTAATGAATAGATTAGTTATAATAGCTTGCAATACAAGAAAAGTTCGTATAAAAGCTATATTATCACTTTCCTTTGTAGAAATCCCAGATTTTTCCCCTATGGCTTTACACCATAATCTCCATAGACTCATTGCATCCCCTGAATTATAGGTAAAGGATCACAATCATACAACCCAGAACAAGTAAAAGAATTCAATAGCTGGTAAAAGAACAAGGCCAATTTAGCAAGTAGTCGCTAAACGGCCCATAATATTCACTGCATTTTGTGAATACCGGAATCTCTTTCAATAGAATACGCTATGGCAGTAATTGTCCCATCAGGTTTTGTGTCGTTCACAAGGACTCTCGGACCCGATGTCAGCCCCATGACAAGCTGATCGTAAAAGATTCCGACACTGTGTAACTGCCTCTCTGTGAGTGATCTCAGCCCCTCTGGGCGAGCGGTGGTGATGACGATGTAGTGTCCATCAGCCCGCCACTTTAACAAAGTCTCCTGTGTACCTTGTATTGGTCTTGGTTCCCCCATCATCATGCCATACAGATCATTTCCGTGATGAAGAAGTGTACCGTCAATATCTAAGAAGTATGTATTATTTGAACTCATTATATTCTATACTTTCTATAATGAAGAGTGCTTGTTCTATTAAGAAAATTTTATCTTCAAAAGGAGACGGGTCTTCTACTATATCAAAATAGTCTTCAATAAAAGTAAGAAGAAGTTTCTCTATTTTATTTCTTTTAATAGCATTATACATATTGATTAATTATTCTAGATCCATATGGATCGACGCTAAAGTCAATAAAGTTTTTCCTGTATTTTTGTTTAAAATCGTTCTTATTTTTAGAACTATCAATTAATCCAAATATAAACCCGCTACCACCGCTACCAATTAACTTGCCCCCAATCATCCCCTCATCTTGCAGACGGTTATACATCTGGTCAATTTCATAATTACTTACAATGTTTGATATCTTTTTCTTTTCCAGCCAAGAGTTATGTAATAAACGAGCAATACAATCAATGTCAGAGTTTAAAAAATAATCATATGCTTTGTGTGCAAACTCTTTAATGCGATGCTTGGATTCAATATTATCAGAATTTTTGTGAGACTCAGCAATATTAAATGATTTTCTTGACCTGCCCGTATAAATAAGAATTGCCCTATTAAAGAATTCCCTCTGAAACTCTTCACTAATGGGCATTGGTTTAACTTTAAAATCATTATCTGCAATATGTATAGAGTTAAATCCTCCGTAACTAGCCCATATTTGGTCTTGTATCCCCCCAGCCTCACCTAATAGGTCTCGCTCTATATAAATAGCCTCTTTAGCAAGCCTCTTATTACTTATAGAATCTCCAGAAAGTCTATAAAATGAATTTAGTAGACCAACTATAAAAGATGAAGAAGACCCAATGCCTGTTTGCGAGGGAAGATCTGATAGGTGAACAATCTCTACTCCTTCACGCACATTAAGGAAGTCTAAGACCCCACGAACACCATTATGTTTTATTTCTTCGTTATTATCAACTATCTCTGTCTTAGCATAACAAATCTTAGTTTTATAATCAAGAATTCCTGGAGTCATTCTAACATTAGTATAACAATACTTGTCTATAGTAAAACCTATAAGCAATGACCCATATCGATTGTAGTAATTTTCATAATCAGTAGAACCACCAAACATAGAGATTCTAAACGGTGTTTGAGATATAATCATCTAGTTGTTTTCTAAAAACCGATTTTCCTCGACCAATATTAGCTTTCCAATCACTTGAGGATTCTTTATTCACATAATCTGTAACAAATTTATAACATACAAATTTAATGTTATACTTCTTACACACAGAAGCAATAGCGAATGCTTCCATGTCTACTAAATCAGGTTCTAGATGACCATCACCCTTCACTCGTTTAAAAGAATACTCATCTAAGAACCTATCTCCTGTCGAACAGATACATCCTGTTTCGTCTGTTGTAATTATGTTCGGACTAAATTCACCGACAAGATCTCTGTCTTGAAATATCCCGCACTTATACAAACCAGACATGGATGGTTTTAAAGCACCGCAAGTTCCGAAATTGATAATAACTTCTGGATCATAATTATCTATAACTTCCATTGCTGCTATTGCAGCATTTACTTTGCCAACACCGCTATAGTATATCCTATTTTTATATTTTGGATAATCAAATTCTTCTTCTAAGGCGGTTACTATCCTGAATTCCATTTTAATAATTCCTGCATCTTTCTGCATCGTTAGGAGACATTAAGTCATAGAATCTAGACATTTCGGCAATTCCGTATTCTAATGTATAGTTTGGTCTATATCCTAAATTATAAAGTTTACCACTAGACACATTATAATCACGTTTGTCAGGATCAGTCCTATCTGTAACAACAGAGTAGGTAGCACCAAGTTCTTTACAGACTAATTTGACTAATTCCATTTTAGTAGTATTTAGATTGTCATTACCTAAATTATAGACCTGTCCTTTCATATACCTTTGTTCTTCAATAGCAAAGTCAAACCCTCTTACAATATCCTTGACGTGTATATAGTTACGTCTAAATTGAGGATCAAAGACAGTAATATTTCCTTCTTCTTGTGCTACTTTTACTAAATTATTCACCAACAGATCTGTACGCGGTCTATAAGACCATCCGAATACAGTGGCTAATCTAAAACATACTGTATTTCGATATCCGCTAATAAGCGTATCTTCTGCCGCCTGTTTTGTCCTAGCATATAAAGAAAGAGGGTTTGATGGAGTTTCTTCTGTACATATTTCCTCTCCAGTAGAACCATAGCCAGAATTAGTGTTAGGGTATATAACTAACTGATTATTCAAATAAGGAATTAGTTCAGAAAACCAATCCTGATTTAAAGCTTTTGTAACGTATTGATACTTATCGCATAGTGGTGCTCCAACTAAAGCCGCTAATGGAATAATTACATCGGATGTCTTAATATGATGTATTAAGTTATCAGACCAATTAGTAACATCTTCTATATAAAGTTTGCCACCTTTATCACAAAAAACACTACTTACTAATGTCCCCTGATCATACCATAGATTATCAAATCCTACAACTTCATTACCCATAGAACTGAAGTATTCACATACAGAGGAACCAATATATCCAGCGGCACCAGTAACTAAAATTTTCATAAATTATCTGTCAATCTATTTTCTAAAAGTAAATAATTCAGTAATTAGATAACCCCTCTTGAATCGCCTTACAGATTCTCTCCATATCTTCCTCACTCAAATATTGATGGCATCCAATGTGAACACCGTTATCCCCAATCCATTCTGCGTCTGGGAAGTCTCCTAAATTATATCCCATATCGGCAAAGGCTTTGTGTTGAGTCGGGATACATCCAAAATTTTTCTTATAATGAATATTATACTTATCAAAAGTAGCCTTTACTTTATCTATGTGCCCTTTCTTTTTACAAGTAATACTAAATCCATGAGGACAATTAATATTACCTTCATCTTCTTCAGAGAAAAATGCTACATTCTCAAACCCATTTGCAGCTTCTCTCATTCTTTTCATTAATTTATGACGGGTATTAAATGTATCCCAAAATAAATCAATCCCTTCAAGACCGATAGAAGCCTCAAGATCATTCATCTTAGAATTTAATCCGGTTCTTTGATGATCAAAATAGATAGAATTAAAAGGACGACCATGAGAACGAGTAGAGCCTAATAGATCAGCAATATAAGGATCGTTAGTAGATACATTACCACCTTCTCCACAAGCTAGTATATGGGCAATATAGTGACTAAATACCGCCATATGACCCCAATGACCAGTATATTCATGTCTCCTAAAACCGTCATTAAATGAGGCACCATGAGCTTCGCAAGAATCCTCAATAACAATTAAGTCATATTCTGACGCGATCTTACAAATCACATCCATTTCAGCCATTCTACCCATTGTATGTACAGGCATAATAGCAACAGTATTCTCATTGATAGCATCTTCAATTATAGTTTCGTCGATATTTAGAGTAGACTTTCTCACATCAACAAACTTAGGTATTAATCCTGCCGCCCTGACTCCATTAGAAGTAGCAATAAATGACAAGGCTGGAACTATCACTTCGCTCTTACCACGAACCGCATTTTTTAGCTCATAAAGAGTAAGGCAAGCATTAATAACTCCATCTGTTCCAGAACTCATGGCTACTGCTCTTTCGTAGCCAAACAATTTTGCCCACTTCTTTTCAAAATCTGCCACCTTTGGACCACCAGAGGCCCAATTATTATCACAGCAATCCAAGAGATTAGCTTTTGCTACTTCTCCTATACGTAGTTCACCAAATTCAATTCGTTTCATATAATCGTTCCATAGTTACAAAAAATTACACATTGACATAAAAGCTGTACTGTCGAAGATTGAAAAATAGATAGGTTCTAGATTTACGTTATCGTATTTAGTCCATGATTTACGTTCAGGATGGCTAGGACTCCCCAGCTTAAGTGATGATATCCCAACTCCTGTACAAGTGTGTTATGATTGATCATCATTATATTTCCTAATCACCAATCCATATAAACTACTTAATTTGCTATCACCCAACATTTTCGCCGCATCTTTAGAGAATATGAGAGGTGTTCCAATATAGAAAGATTCCATTCCTACATCGCCATCTGCATATTGCAACCACCCACGATAACCAACAAAATTTAGCTTTGACATATCTTCCTTTTTAATTTAATATCAGTCATCTTCTTGATATTCTCAACAGCGATCTGACCGTAACGTATTTTCATGCGATTTAAAACTCCTGGATTAGTAAAATAAGCATCAAAGAAATAATCCCTGAATTCTAATACTTCCCTTGAAGTTAATGCTTCTGTACTATCAGGCACATGATCATAAGAAAGAAAACCAAACTCTGTATACTTATCTGGAAGCTTTCTACCCTCTTGTTTAGCGGCCATGTATAATGGAGAACCCGGCAAAGCTGTAGAGCAATACACATTCATATTTGCTAACGGTAGTTCAAACGAAAGATTCATTGTTTGCTGCATACTCTCATAAGTATCAGTTGGTAGCCCAACAATAAAATTGCCGCCTACACCAATATCATGATCGTCAATAGCCTTAACAACTTCTCTGATATTTATTTCTTTGAATCTCCCCTTATCTATTTCTTGGCGTACATCCTGATTTGCAGACTCAATACCTAATGCTAAGTGTCTAACACCGGCTTTTCTCAAAATCTCCAAATACTGAGGCTTTGCGGTATCCACTCTACTATAAGCCCATATATTAAAGTCGAGATTACGCTCAATAATCAACTCACATAGCTTCATAAAGTGTTTGGGTCTATACACAAACATTTCATCAGCAATTTTTAAATGCTTAACCCCTTGGTCTGCTAAGTACTCTAATTGTGTAATAGTAAATTCTGGATTCCAGTATCGAAATACATTAAAATTAGCAGCAGTATGATTTGGATTATTATCTGTACGATTAATTTGATTGATCATACAAAAGTTACAACGACTGAAGCACCCTAAGCTAGTATAAATACTAGCAAAGGGCGATGTATCCCCTTGAAATTGTGTATGCCACACACTAGTACGATACTTGTCTAAAGGCGGCATAATATCGTATGCAACACCTGGCAAATCTGTTTCAAGCATATCCTGTGGCACTATAGGCGAAGCGTTATTCATAACGCTCTCACCTTGTGCATTCTTCCAACAGATACCCAAAGTCCCTTTAAGAGCTTCATCTGATAGATCTGTAGCTAGTAAAGAGATAAGGGCATAAACCCCCTCATTCGTAAACACAATGTCTATGAAGTCATGTCTATCTAATGTCTCCATTGGTAAGGCATTGACGTGAGGTCCAACAAATGCTATCTTACACTTACCATATTCATCATTAACAAGTTTAGCAGCCGCTACGGCACCGTCCATAGCGGCAGAACTTGCATTTGGATTTTGACCAGTAGCTACAAATAGTACAATGTCCGGCTCAATATCATTGATACTACTAATAAAAGAACGTGTATCATGATTAATCTCCATATCAAAAAACTCTACAGGAAATCCTTTAGTCCTTACCGCATTAGCTAGCAATCCAGCCCAAAGATTAGGTTCCTTTGCGGAAAGATCCTTTGCTAATTCTTGATAGATACCACGAGCAGAAGGAGCGACTATTAATAATTTATTCATTTGTAATTTCTTTAATTTCAAAAGGTACTATCTCAACACCTTGATTTCTTCCACCTTTCATAGATTGTACTATTTTAGTAGCCACCCTTTTATCTATATAAAGCTTTCCACGCTTAGTCCAAAGACCAAATTTTCCGCCGACATAAAAAAGGCCAGTACTTTTTTGCCTTATTTTATATTCAATCATACAAATCTCCATGCTCAATTAACATAGTTACTCCACCATCTAATGCTTTTATATAAGCGGGGACTATCTGGTGGGGGTAAAGAAGATCTACAACATTAATATGTTCACACATACTACGAAAAGCTTCTGCGTAATTAGCCTTATGCTGCTGTCCAGGATCAAGAGGATACTCTGAACCTACAGCAATCTTAATTATTACACATGGATCAGATTTACCTAAACACATAATTTTCCACTTATCTAAGTGGTTTACTATTTGATTAGCGGCTAGAATGGCAAAATTCGAACGTGGATAAATACTAACTGGAATTGCTCCGGTTAAAGCAAGACCTAGACAGTAACCCATCTGGAACTCTTCTGCTACAGGAAGTTCAATCTTCTGATTAACCGGAACATCTGCTAACTGACGGGTAATTCCTGTGCCTTTATAAGCTACTGCCTGTCCTACGAATAAGGCATTTGCTTCAGCTAGTAAAGCAACACCTTTGTTAATCTCTTCTAGATATTTCATACCAATCCCTAAATTAAAAGCTAACAAATTCTCCAACACCGCTGTGGGGGCCACTCAATTCATATTTATAGTAAAAAACCATACAATTAGACTTAATAGTCAAAGACTGATAGAATTCTACTAACTCTTCAGTAGTAACCTCTCCCCAAACAGACTTTGTCGGAGTGCCAACAGATTTCCCATTATCTTCCACTATAAAAGTAATTGGTAGATTATGGGATATACTGTAAATGATAGATTCGTGAGCTATTCCTGTACGAAAAGCCATATCTCCAATAAAGCAAAATACACCACTATCTTCTTCTTTTCTAGCTATACCAGCAGCTACCCCGGTAGCTATTGGTAATATCCCACCAACGATAGCTGAAGTAAAGAAATTATATTCTGGAAAATTCATCGCCATAGATTCGCCCTCAAGAATTCGGGCTGTTATTTTTTCTGGCGGAATACCTTTCAATAGTGCATGATAATGATTTGCCCAAGTACTAAATACATAATCGGCTTTGCCAATAGAAAGTTCTTCAAACAAATGAATTAAGATCTGTTCGTTACCATCACGTAAATGGACAGGTCCACGAATCATTCCTTTTGAATACATCCTTTTAATATTTTCCCTAAAATCAATTAAGTCTTGTTTATCTAGCATTTAATATTCCTTCCTTACATCCGGGTAATTATCACAAAACCAATCCCAAGTTTTTTTAAGACCATTATAAATGCTAGTATACTCAAAATCTGGAAATAAACTATCTACTAAAGCTTTTGATGTAGGTCTTGATCTCTGACCATTAGGTTTAGTCTCATCCCAAACAATATTATCGTATTGGGCAATTCCCGAGAGCATCGTAACTATTTCCCGAATGGAATGTTGCTGCCGACCCGATATGATAACACGTTGGGGGATTTTGTCAAGCGAAATCAATTGGAGGACCAACTCCGCAAGATCGTCGATGTACATAAATTCACGTAGGGAACGCCCGTCTCCCCAAACGACTAAAGGTTCTTTATTCTGAATTGCTAGGAAAAGTTTGTGAATTAAGCTAGGAACAACATGTCCGTATTCTATAGAGAACATATCGTTTTGACCAAATATATTCGAAGGAATAACTGAACAGTAATTGTCGATACCATATTGCTTCTTTAAAGCTGTGATATGAACGTCAACCATGCGTTTGGCATATCCATAGGCGAAATTCCCGTCGTATACGGGACCGTTGTGCATGTTTTCTTCTTTTAAAAGAGAAAGGTCATCAGGAAAAACACATACAGAACTGAATGCGATAGCCTTTGAGACATTGTGTTTAGCACAGGCCTTAAGTACATTGGCATTAATCATTAGGTTATCGTAGAGGAAGTCGGCGTGCATTGCTTTATTGCCACCAATTCCCCCTACTCTAGCACTTGTGTTGATGACACAGTCGGGTTTATAGTCCCCAATCATCTGCCAAGTCTCAGCCCAATCGGTTAGATCGGCGTCAGCTCTTGTCATAAAGATAAAGTCGTCATTAGAAGACTTAGAAGACTTAGAAGCTCTACGAATCCCATTTCCTGCTAAACCGTTGGAACCTGTTACTAAAATCTTCATATAATATCCTAATAAACTTTAGTTAAATCTTCGCCACTTTGCGGGAGATTGCTCCCAATTATTCATATCTAAAACCTGTCGTACAGGTCCAGTCTGATTGTATAGTTCTCGAAAAAGAGGAAGGTCATTAGTACTGTACGACCTATCCAAAACAGCATGGTCTGCACCAAAGTTGTTAGAGTTGCAGTGCATGACGACAGAAGGAGAATAATGCAATTTCCCACCCGCATTCTGCACACGATAAGCCAAGTCGTGGATGTTCATGTTAACATGCTCAAAGCGGCAGTCAATACCACCTAGAGCTTGAAACGTCTCAGTGTAGTACATTGGCACGGGAGCAATGAGATAATGAGTAGGAATTCCAATAAGCTGGTTGTCCCGATGCTTCCAAGATATGTAGTAGTCTTTAGTGCTACCATTTAACTCAGAGTATGGTCCTTCTTCTGTGTAGCGAACAATAATACCATCTTCTTTTGGAGCGGCTAATAGTGTTTCAATACATTCTGCCAGTGCATTAGCCTTACAAACCCCATCGTCCGTCAACCATGTCATTAAAGTGCCTTTGGCTTGACATGCGGCTCTTTGAACACACCTAGAAGGGGAACCATAGTCTTCAATGTAAGTGAGTCCTTCATACTCTTCCATTTTATTAGGACCAATGATAATTAGCTCATAAGTATAGTATCCAATAGAATCAGGAATACTGTCTAATAACGTAGGCAAACTGTCCGCACGAATGGTGGGAACAATTATGGTAAGGTCTGGGGTCGATAATGCCATACCGAATCTACTTCTTTCCAATTATCTAATTTGACACGTGCAGAAAAAATTTGATCTGTTTCCCTATTAAAAAGTGGTTGGTCATCATTAATCTGTGCAAAATGTACAGGACCGTGATCACCAGAGGTTCCGGGAATATACTTAACGGCACCAATATTAAGGCCGTTATTAATTACTCTACATCCCACCTTTTGTAATCTAGCCGCTAAATCCGTATGCCCAAAGCAAGTAACCTGATACTTACAATCAAACCCACCAAATTTCTCTAAGTAAGACCTTCTAACAAACGCCACATTGAAGATTTGCCACTCTGAATTAACCTTCCAGCCGCCCCCATAACAGTGGTTAATAGAAAAATTAGTGACAGCCTCAACTCCCGCTTCGTTATAATTACCGATGACAACAGTGTCCTCAGATTCATTATAGACACAATCCATAAACTTATCGATGTCAAATGGCCCGGTCTCAAAATCATCAACCAACCATGTAACAAACTTACCTTCGGCAAGAAGAAGACCTATTTGTTGACATCTGTTAGGACTACCAAAATCCCGTACATATTTAACATTGCGGAATTCATCCACATCTGAATTATATTCAGGACCAACAAATATTACTTCAAAAGTATATTTACCTACCGAAACGCCAATCTGTTCCACCAAAGCTTTCCAACCAGAAGTTCTGATGGATGGTATAATTATCGAAAGATCAGGCTTATTCATAGCAAACAACCAATTTATTTTCTAATTCAAACATAAAGATATCATCTAGTTTGTCCAATAATCTATTATCAATATATTTTGATTCATAAAAGAAAAACAAATCAAGTATATCTATCTGCATCTCTATGAAATGTATAGGATTAATCATTCTTTGACCTCATATGTTCCACTACTTCATTTACAGAGTCTTGTAGACTAATATTAGCTTCAAACCCTAAGACTCTTTTAGCTTTTGATACATCAGGGGACCGTAATCGAACATCGTATTCATACGATGAACTACCAACGATTGATGGATTTTTTCCATGTATTGTATTCCATACAATATAGGCGAGTTCTCTAACAGAAGTAGACACACTAGTCGAGATATTGAAATCATTATTAATACCATCTTCTGATTCTAAAGCTAATCTAACTCCACGAGCAATATCTTTTCCGTGAGTGTAATGACGTACCTGCATACCATCACCAAGGATAGGTAGTGGATCGTCCGCATCAAGACACAAGGCTTTGTAAACTAAATCTGGGAGTACGTGAGACATAAGCATCTTTATATTGCCGGAATATACTTTTTCTTCCCCAATAGCCTCTTCTTCTCCAACTCCTACACAGTTAAAAGGTCTAATTATAGTATAAGGCAATCCATACTGTTCATTAGCACCTTTAGCAAAATACTCAGATGATAGTTTTTGAAAACCATATGTTGAGCTTGGAGGCGGGGCTTTACTAACTTCATCTTCCGGTGTAGGATACTTATCAGTATTCTCAAAAACCATACTACTTGAAAGTACTACTATCCTTTTAAGGATATTCTCCTTATAAGATCTAATAGCTGAATCAAAAGTATTTGCTAGAATTCTCTCATTGGTTGATAATAGATCATAAGCATACTTATGAAAATAAGTAATTCCGCCAATCATAGCTGCTCCTGCTATGATATAATCAGCGGAAATATCAGGAAAAGACTTAGCAAGATCGTGCCTTAATAATATAAATCTTTCATGCTTATCATGAGAACGAGAAACGTTTCCGTACTTACTGTAATTATCAATCCCCGTTACATCATATCCAGCGTCCAAAAACTCATTACATAAATAACTACCTATAAATCCTTGACTTCCAGTTATAATAATACTAGGCATAATATTCTCGTGTGTCCTTGAATGGTGTTGACTTATATTTTTTATTTGATTCCACTGTTGCCTGAACCATCGGCATATCAACCCCTTGTTCTTTTGCCAGACTTAAAATAGCTGGTAAGTCTTTATTCCAGCAAATTGAACTCCATCCGCGTACATTTTCATTTACATCAAAGTATTGGTCTGGTAGATTATTAGCTTGTAGCAATCCGCGTTTAACTGGAACATAATCTTCATTAAGAGAATTGCATAGCTCAAAGAACTCATTAGCAAATGATACTCTAAGTGCCCCAAAGCAGTTGTTATAATATTTTATTAACTCTGCTTGAGTAATAGTACAGCATAAAGTTTTCTTAGGTAAATCTCCGTGGCAATCCCTAATTACCTGCTGACTATATTTTTCTTCAGTGCCAATAACAAGAACATTATTCAACTCGACAAAGTCTGTTACTGCTGATCTTTCTCTCAAGAATTCCGGACAGAAAACTAAATCTTGAAAACTAAAGTATTGTCCAGTATTACGCCATGCTACACAAGTTCCGGGCGGCACTGTAGATTTGATTACAACAATTCCACTGTATTTAGAATATTTTAGATCGTCTAATACTGACTTTACTATAGATGTATCACATGAACCGTCATGATTTGAAGGAGTTGGGACACAAATATATACAATAGGACAGTCTAGTAAAGAATGAAGGTCAGTCTCTAGTTTCTTATCGTGTTCATATACTTTATGGCCCTGTTTTTCGAAACCAAATTTACAGGCCGAACCGACTATACCTTGACTACCAACTATGCCTATTTTCATTATGTGCCTTTAAAATTATTTATAACCTAAATCGTTATATTCTTTTTCCTGCCCATTAAAACGAGTATTCCATACATCTGGATATTCTTTATAATTCATAAAATATATGATATTCCTATCATTGTGATCTTGCCAGTCTCTAGTAAATATCGGTGTATCATGCCCTATCTGAGCATTATGAATTGGTGCGTGATCACCGGAAATATTAGGCTGCCAATCAGCAGATGAAATCTCTGATTTTGAATTCCTGTAAGAAATATGATTTTGTTTTTGCAAACGAAATAATAGATCGTGTGTAGCATGATTCAGATAGTCATACTTACAATCAAATCCGCCATATGATATACATAGATCTCTAGACATTAGAAAATGAACACAAATTCCCCATGAGGGGTTTACTCCTCTATAGCGTGGATATGCGTTCCTTGCATACCAATACATATCTGGGAGTACCCTACCAGAATGACTTTGTCCTTCTCTGTACCTCATTCCGACAATTAGATTATTATCTATATCATCTAGCTCATTAGAGATTACATGTGGAATGAATAGTGAGTCATCAACAGTGTGAAAAACATAATCCCCACCGCATTTAGATAATGCTATTTGAGCACATACGGTAGGAGATGCGAAGCTTTTTATCCAAGTCACATTAGGATTAGATAAAACAGATTCTGGCGGTTCAAAAGGTCCACACATAACCACTTCAAAATCGTGACGATCACATGAAGCTTCTAGGCTATCATACCATACTTGATGCAAATGAGTTCGTATGCTTGGCATGAATACTGATAATTTCATTAATCTCTCACCGCTTCAATATGTATCAGGGAAATAATGCTAGGCAGTCTTTTTTGCCTCTACATTCAAAGAAACAAGAATCCCATTACCTTTTTCTAATCTATTATGAGATAGCTTAATATCTCTATCACGAGCCGGAATATAAGCTTGAGAAAAATCGTCGCAATATCCATGATCAACTTCCCACCAATTCCATCTGGAGACTTCATCAAATCCTGTATTCAATAAATCTTCTTTTAGTGTCTTAAAGTCCCAACCGTTGTAGTGAAAATCAAATGGATGACGTTGTGATCCATACAACAACGCAGATAATTCCCTCAAATCACCATTATAAATATACCTTTTACAAACAGCTTCAATATCTGGGACGGCTAACCTAAGAATCCCCCTAGGTTTTAAAAGTTTAAACCATCTGTTTAATGCTTTTAAAGAGTCTTCCTTTCCCAAATGTTCTAACATATGAGAACAATAGATTAAATCCACGCTATTTTCTTTAAAAGTTTTTAACGTAAAGGCGTCGTCTACTACGTCTGGATTACATTCTTCTCTAATATCTACATTAATAAATCCAGGCAAGTGTTTATCATAGCAACCAAGATTTAGTTTTATATTTTTATCTGTTGACATTATATAGTATCAATCTTTATATTGTCGTAATTTAATAAACCTAGATTTCCGACGAACTGATTATCCCTAATATAATCTTTCAGCCGTTCATCATTACAGAAAAAGCCATCGTACTTATCAGGATTATGCATAACAATGCCTTGACATTCTTCATAACCAAAACCAAACTCATGTCCCTTCTTTGCCAACTCAACAACTGAATCCACTAAAAAAGGATGGTCGTAGGTCGGTTTCCCCTGCATTAACCAAGAGTTGGGGTTGAAACCAGAACTAGGACCATCCATAGATTTAAGATGGGTAACAATAACATCTTTAGATAAAACAAATTTTTTCCTAATTGCCGCACATAAAAAAGAAAATACAGATTCTGAACAAAAGCTGGCATAAATGTCCGGAAAAAGATATCCATACGCATCCATTATAGCCTTTGAAAAGATTTGGCAGTGAAGATTTATGGTTTTTCCAACAGGAATGTCGAAATTTCCATTTTTAAAAAATTGATGATTTTGAGTATGATCATAATGGTTTTCTCCCAAATTAAACCACTGAAAATACCCACCATCTGAATCAACTTGAGCAGCGACCATTCCATAATCATCTGTGGCTAAGAGCTGGTAAAGAGAAAAGATGTCGGTCTTCTTGGTGAATTCTATGCCAGAATCTACGTAAAGATACCCCTCAAAATCGCCAAACAATTCCTTAGCCTTGAGAGCTGAGTGATTGAAGGTGACGTTGACGGGTAATGGCTCTTGAATCAGATTGAAGGTGACCGGCCTTGATACTTTTTTCTTCACATACTCCATCGCAGATCTAGAATTCATACAAGACGAAACAATAACCTTAGAGTCAGTTATATCCTGATCTAAAATAGAATTTATTGCTTTAACATATTGCTGAGGGTGTTCACCTGAAATACCACATGTATTAAAAATAATAGCTAGCTTATTCATCTAATTTTGAAGCCTCTCTAGTGACATCGCATGTTAATAGTTCTGTAACTGAAAATTTACCATCGTGAAAAGTTCTGTGAACCATCTCTCTAGCAGTTTCATCGTCTTGCCGTAGCTCTAAAGAACTAATTGAATTATGAAAAACATGATCAATTTCTACTTCCGGAAGATCTACAATATTTTTATTAATAGATTCCTTGTAGATCCTATAGGTTACTACATCAGATCCATGATTTCCAAATCTCTCATCCATAATAAAACCGAGTTTATGGGCGGAACTGGTCTTGATAAAAGGAAAAGCAGCATAGTCTTGACGAACTCGGTCGATACTGTTATCATGCGTTCGTCCATACAGAAAATCCCCACCCATTTTTTCTTTTGCCAGCTTATCCCATCCTCTATTAGTTAATACGCAGTCGTCATTAATTACTAGTATATACTCACTAGTCACAAGGGGTAAAAGAGAATTCATCTTAGTATGTAAGTTAAAACATCTTTTATCAACTACAAATTTTACATTGTCATAATTATTAAATATGTCAAAGTATTCTTTTAGGCTTTTATCATCTGAATCACAGCCAACAAGTAATTCAAATGGTAACTCGCATGTCTCTGTTAAAGATACATACAGGTCTCGCAACATTAATGGTCTTCCACGAGAAACCAGTACAATTGATGTATTATTTTGCATATAATTCTCTTTCTACATATTCTGCAAGTATATGACCTATTACAATATGTGCTTCTTGTATTTTAGGAGTAGAGTAAGATGGTACATGAATTTTATAATCACATTTTTCACTAAGTTCAGAAACATTAAAACCTACCAAGCAAACGGTTGGAATAAGTTTACTGATAGCGACATCACATGCTTTGATTAAATTTTTTGATTTTCCAGATGTACTTAAACAAACAAATACATCCGAACTTTGACCAAAAGCATCTAATTGACGAGAAAAAACTTCTGTGTAATCAAAGTCATTAGCTATCGCTGTAATAACTGCGGAATTATTACTTAGACTCATAGCTGGCATAGATGGTCTGTCCAATAAGAATCTACCAACAAACTCTCCAGCAATATGGTCAGCTTGTGAGGCTGAACCACCATTGCCAGCGAATATGATTTTGCCGCCATTCCTAATTTTTATAACCAATAAATCCGCAACTTCCTGAATTGAGTTTAATACACCATCTCTCTTAACAATCTCATTTAATAGATATGCAGAATCTTCAATTGAATTTTTAATATTCATACTCAATTCCTTGATTAAATTCTTCAGATTTATTGATATAAGAAGAAGCGTTTATAAAAGTAATCCCGTCACGATCTAGCCTACCGTAATTATAACAGTCTGGCTCGTCGTGAATATGTCCAAAGGCATGAATCATTGGTTTAATTTCAAGCACTTTATTCATCAGGCTTTTACATCCAGAGTGGATATATCGTTTTCTTTTATTCTTGTCCTCACAAACATCAAGAATTCCTTTTGGAGGACCATGAGTAACTAGAATGTCACATTTAGGAACAGAATCCCATACTACCTGCATCCTGTTATGTTTCTTCATATAAGCCCAGTTATTCCCATACGTAGGAGTATACGGAGATCCAAAAATTATAAGACCTTCTATACTGGTTGCTTCATGTATTAAGAACTTTACATTTGGGTAATTTTCACGCCTGATTAATCCTGCTTCTATCGCAGTAGAATGATTTCCCGGAACAAAGATCTTGTGTTCAACATCAAGTTTTGAAAACCATTCAAAAAATTTGTGAGATTCCCCTTCATTTATATGTGGGTTCTTATGATTAGACTCATCACCACAACAAATGATTACGTCAGTATTTGGGACGTATATTTTTTCGTGATTACCGTGAGTATCACTTATAAAAAAAAGATCCATAGTATTCTTTTATAATAGGAGTATGATAATTATTATGAGTAATTCTATATTTATTAAAATTTTCTCTATTAAAATCATAATCTAGTATTTTATCATTAATACTAAAAAATAAATCAACTATAACATTATCTATTTTCGACATTAAAAATTCTCATTTCTGGTAAAAGAGAAAGGCTATCTTCTGTAGCCATAGGGGATTGCCAAGTATTCTTGGTGGGAGAACTCCGGATTGACAAGGGGAAGATTATTATCCTCATAATATTTCCGGATAGCCTTCTCTCTGCATTCCCGACAAGCCACCTTTAAATGCCGGACGGCATACCTATTCACTAACATGTCCGCCTCAGTGTACTTATTTACATAACATCTAGGACAAATATCCATTGTACGCAATTCGAACCAAACAAGTGAGAATTGATAGTTTCTAAACACAGTACTCTCTGTATGTCACCCCTGCCTTTATCTTTTACAAGAAAAATTACATTGTCAAGGAAGCCGACTAGGCTGACGCCATTTGTCTTGGTAAACGAAGTTTACATAAACAAGACAAATACCCACGGTAGTGTCCATTATTTAAAACTTAAAAAAAGTAAGATAGTGGAAACGGAATCCGTGCAGAGGAAAAACACTAAAACTAAAAGACCAGCAGAGTTCTTTGTATCGGAAATTTCGCTCCGGAGTCAGCTAGAGTGGCGTTTTTCTGCTGTCTCAACGGGAGACTCTGTAAGCTGGGAGACGCCGAACCAGCCGTTCTGTTAGTATAGCTCAGTTTTGCCAAAAAAGTTAGGATTTTTTAGAAAAATTGTTCGACTTGGCGGATATAGTCTGCTAAACTTCCTCAGATGACGACTGCCGCCAAGAGATCGGGTTTCGAAAGAATGTGTCTGCGAAAGCAGAGAAGGTGGACGCAGTGGCATAACGCCCCGGCAATAACCGGGCACGAAAGGTTGACGATGACTACACAAGCGAGCGGGCAGAGTGCTCCGAGTTCATTGCCTTGTTCTACGTCTTCGCCGGATCGCGGGCGATTGCCGGATTCGGTTTCCGACTTGAACTGGCAGGAGCACCGCCCAGGAACTGGGTACTACGACAACGACATACTATTGGCCGCAGTGCCCGTGAACGGCTCAACGGGTTGGGCGTATGAACTGGCTGTGATTTCTGCGGTATTCAACGGCGATTATTTGGACTGGTACTGCAACGGTGAGTTGTGGGAATGGGCGATCGACGATGCTGAGTTCGTTGTGAGGATTTGACGTAGAACGCCCCACATCACCCGGTTGCGGCGGGTGACTTGGATTTCTAATTCCGCGTTCGACCGCAACTCGGGTGCATGTGTTTGTTCTTTTGGTGTACTGATGGCACGTGGCATTTCATTGTCAGAAGCGATTGATGCGTCTGAGGCTGATTGGCAGTCGAAGCATGGGAAGTGCATGCTGTGCGAGGGCGGTCCGCCAAACGACAGCGGGCAACACTGTTACGATGGACACATTTCAGATTGCCCGAACGTGCGGGAGCCGTGCGGGCTGTGTCACGGCTGTCTGCCGCCGGGGGAGATTTGCCGAGGCTGTAATCGGATGAACCCGTACGCATACCAGTGCTGACCAAAAGAACGTTTAAGGTAAACGGGTTGCCGGAAAGGGTTTTCAATGTCAGATTCAGCGTCGTCGGCAACTCCGGTTGACCGACTGGTTATGCCGCGTGTAGGCATCTATTTGGTGAGTCGAACGAGTTGCTGGGAAGGTCAGCCATGCGACGAAGCCTACGAAGTAGAAATGATAAAGGTTGATCGTCGTACTGTTGACGACCCGAAGAAGATACCAGTCAACAACGGAACGGACGGAGATTGGTACGAACGTGGAACAAATCATCGAATAGAAGACGGAAAAATCTGCCGTGATCTTGGGTTTTATAGTAGATGGGCGGTTCAGGTTAATGACATTATGGATTTTGTAGACGATCACGGCTGTTGCGTGGTAAGCCGTGACAGCGAAGGATTCGCGACTATTGAGATCTATGACGATTATCGAGAGTAGCAGATATAAACATGGTAATTTCAAACGACGATTATCCGTCACTCAAGTTTACTAAAGGTAAGCCAGATGTCTTGGAAACGTTTTGCTGTCAGAATTGTAAGATATCTGTTTCCGTGGATGGTAATTGAGCATCCCGTAATGAGTTTGACTGAGTTCAATCAAATGGAGCTTTGGCGGTGGTGTATGCCGGAAGAGTTTTCGTTTGGACAGTCGGGCTTAGAAGACACATTACAGCCTATACCTCCACGTTTCAGGAAATGCAACCGGGATTTAGATGTAGCGGCGAGAACACATCGACTTCGCGTTCAAATTGCGTTGTTGCGGAAACAGATGGGATGTCCACCGATTTATTGGAAAAATTAGTTATGAAAATTAAAACTTTTATAATGAAGCTGAAGTGACTAAGTTGGGGGGATAAACTGAATGAGTTTCTAGGTTCCAGATGAGGAAAAAATGAGTACAGGCGAATATAAGAATTGAGGTTTTATGGACAATAAATCAAAATTAAATTATGCAGTTGATTGGTTTACTAATCTATCTTCAAAACAGCAATCTGAAGTAGTACGTGAATTATTTCATCATGCAATCACTTCCGAATGGATTAATGTTTGGAGTTTAGAAGACCGGAAAGAAATGGTTGAAGATGAAGGATTTAGCCAAGCAGAGGTCGATGCTCCTTATTTTACAACATGTGGTGAACCACTAGTTTCATTAGATGAGAGTAATTAAAGTTATGAATAATGAAGATTTCTTAGCTGAAAAAGAAAAAAGAATACAGTTGTACATAGAACGTGCATCAAGAGAATGTGACCTGTTCAGTGGAGAACCTATCAAGAAAGAGGTGAAACTAAATAAAGAAGAAATTTCATGGCTAAAAAGCATTGGACTTAAGTAATCTTGACAAAATTTTGAGAATTCACCGCACTCTAACCGAAAGCAGGATATAATGAGGACAGAAGAAAAATCGGAGTACTTGAACTTGATTTTTGAGTTACTTGGTAATCCAAATCAAGAACTGAAGTCTGCATTAGGACTTATTAAAACTCAGAACTTAGTATATTTAGCTAAGTCAGTATCCGATCTTCTAGGCAAAGAAATGCCTGAATTTCCAACACGCACTCAAGTGCAAAGATCAAGATTATCTTTTTTAGAAACAGGACAAACAGATGAATCAGACTAAATTTATTGAGGAACTATCATTAGTTTCTAACAGCTACTCTTGGACTCATAATGGGACAAGTTTGTTGGGGGTTGCAAAAAACGGACATGACCGTGGAGCAATCTTTAATCCTGTCACAGCACTTGCCCGATCTAAACGTCTTGGTTCCTTCCAGAATACTTCTCAAGGAACTAAGAATGCCGCTAAGGCTTTGGGTCTATCCAGTATTACTTTGGCATCTGTTCTATCTTCTGAGAATCGCGGAAACGCTCAAGTTGTTAGGGGTAGAATGTTGAACAAACTCGGAGTCTCATGAGTCACTATTTAATTACAGAAACACAGGTTGTATCTGTTGAATACTTAGTCAGGGCTGACTCCTTAGTGCAAGCTAAGGCAAAAGCTAAGGTCATAGACCAAGATGTTGTAGAACTAACGAGTCATCCTGATTTTATTAAAACAGTTTCTTATGATGGAAAAAAAGTAGATAAGGATGAAAATGATCCTGTCATAGTAGCCGCTATTAAAACAGTAGAGGCTAATTATGAAATCATTGAACCCGATCCTCCGAAAAAGCCGGTAAAAAGAAGAGGGGCAAAAGCGGAGAAAGAAAATGCTAGGGTTTTACTTGAATTAGTAGAGAGGAAAAATGGGACTAAATAATATAAGTCTTGTTGGTGTAGCTGTTAGTGATTATCGACCAATAAAAGATACTTTTGGTGTTTTTCGTATGGTAAATAATTATCGTCGGAAATCAGAAGAGAGTCTTTTTATTGACGTTAAGGTGTTCGATAAACTGGCAGAAATTTGTTATGACCATATTAAAAAAGGAACAAGAGTTGAAGTATCTGGAAGATTAAGTTTTAGAGTCACTGAAAAGGATGGTAAGAAATATCAAGACTATTCAATAGTCGCAAATGATGTTGGCTTTAGCAATACTTTTGAAAATGAGGAAGAATAGTATGAACAATAGATCACAAATTATGTTTGATGGTATTTTGATTGTGATTTTGAGTTTTATGGGGCATTATTGCATCAATGTTAATAACCATCTGGTTATGAGTGAGCAGCGAAATAATATCAATGAAGATCAGATTCGTGATATGGTAGTTCAACTGATCAATCAAAACCGTGATGATAACTTGGAGTTAGCGAAGAACCAAGGTCATCTAGAAGGCTTGATGACAATCCAAGAGCCTAAAGAGAAAAAAGCATATATGGATATCTGGCACGCTGGATACTATAATGGGATTGAACAGCAAAAACAAGAAAATCGTTTAGTTTCTGAATAATTTTGAAGGGCTGCTACAGGTGTTTACATTATCCTGTGGTAGCCCTTTTTTTGTGCTATAAAAAGATAGAATATCATAAATACAATGGAACAATTTAAAAACGAAGTAGAACTGTTAGGGTATTATGGCAGTGATGAAGTTATCGCATGTTCCGCTTGGACAAGTACATCTCGTAATCTCACGGAAGAAAAAAGAGATAGGATTCCGAAACTAATTAATGATCTCTGGTTGGCTGGTCACGAAACGCCCTTTGAAAAAGCCACGGTTCACTTTCTTGTTAATACTGATATAGCATCACATATTCATTTGTTAAAGCATAGGATTTCCAGTCTGAATGCTGAGAGTGCTAGGTATAAAGAATTAAAAGAGGATAAATATTATCTGCCTGAAGATTGGGATTGTATCAACATTAATTTAGATTGGGATAATGTTAAAGATGAACATGGGTTTCATTTAGGTGTCCCATTTAAATGTGCTGAAGTCAAAGACTGGAACGATATGCTTGGATGGTATACAAGATTGGGGAATTTTTTATACCATAGTGCCGTCAAAGATCTTGAACCAGTATTGGGACGCAAGCGAGCAAAAGAGTCAGCAAGATTCTTCAAGACCTACAACAGCCAGATTCAAGCCGATGTAATGTTCAACATGAGATCTTTTGCGAATTTCCTTAAGCTTAGAAATTCAGAACATGCACAGGTAGAGATCCGAGAAGTAGCACAAAAAATGTTAGAGCTTGTATCTAATATTGATGGCAATCCATTTCAACATACAATAACAGCTTTTAACAATAGGAGTAATTTGTGATGAGCAATAAACCTTGTTCGTTCAGCGAATTGGCTTCGAATTTTGCGTGGACTCTTTTAACAGCTTTTTTAATTTGGTTGTCGGTAGTATCTCTAATTATTAGAAAGATGTATTAATGGCGAAAAATAAATATAAAGATCACAAATCAAAAGCTGTTACAGTTATAAGTACCCCAAGTTTTTATGGAAGTCACGCCTCAATGGTTGTTGAAGATTTGGGAGATGTGGTTGTTTGTAAGGATGATCGTGGCGAATACAAGACGCTGAAAAACAGGCTGGATAATGGACTGGCTGACCCAAGTAGGAACAATCAAAAGAGGTTCTTATAATATGAATAAAATGAGAAATAAATTGAAGGAACATATTAGAAAAAATATAGACGATGTAAAAATATCTATTGATATATTTAATGAAAAACCATATTATGTTAGAAACTTTATAGCCGAAAAAGGTCTAGAGTATACACCAGATCAATTAAATAAGATGATGTGTATAATAAAAGAACTGGTAGAGGAAATTAATAATGAGTAAGAAAAAAAGAGACTTGAAAAAAAAGAAGGCAAAGAAATTAAGAGCTAAAACAAAAGTCATGAAGCGTAGAGAATTAATTCGTGAAGAGTCTAAAACAGCAAAAGAACTTTCAAAATTAAAATATGAGAATCGAGAAAGGTTAGAGCCTATTAGAAATGAATAAATATTATGTACAATCAGGAGATATCAAGTCTGTAATTCACGCTAAGTCTGATAGAGAAGCTTGTTATACCCTGCTGAAAAAACACATGTCTAACGATCTAATGATTAGTCAGGCTTTTGTGGTTAGTCAGCGGGGTTTCCCATTGGATAGAGAGCCTTTTGTTATGGATACGACTGAAGCTATATTCTCTTCAGTAGAAATTTATGAAGACTTTAAAAACATAGAAAAACATTTATGAACAGATTAAAAAACTCATTAGTATATTTGTCTGGACCGATGGATCGTGTAGTCGATTGGAATGATGCCGTTACTTGGCGAAATGATCTTAAAGAGTTCCTGTTTAATAAAAACGTAGGGGTATTAGACCCTTGCGATAAGGCTTGTGCCTTTGGTGTAGAAAATGAAGGAACTAGGGATTTAATTAATAAATTAAAAGAGGAAGAGAGATATGATGAGATAGTAGAGACCATGAAGCCTATATGCTCCATTGACCTAAGAATGGTAGATATTGCACATTTTATTATTTTGTATATCGATTTAGATGTATTTATGACCGGATCTTTTCATGAATCATTTATGGGTATTGCTCAGAAGAAACCAGTTTTAGTGGTTTGCAAGCAAGGTAAGAAGAATATCCCCAACTGGATGTTCGGGGTAAATCCTCATGAACTCATGTTTTCGAACTGGATTGAATTAAAAGATTATCTCCAATATATTGACACGGCTGAAATAGTCGAACATTTTAAACGATGGAGATTTATTGATATGGATTATGTTTATGGCAAAACCTCATGAAGTAGACACTAGATTAATTATAGAATTTTTTGAAGACAAGCATACTCAATCTGAGGCTTTTAATTATATTAGCCTTATTAGAGCATATGATAGGTCTAAACCAAAAAATGAATCGCTACTATTAGAAGCTAATAATATAGCTCTAAACATGGCGTCACTCACACCTTATGATGAAGTCATATTGGATGGCAAATTAACTACATCAGTTAATGACATTATGCTGGTAACATGTTTATATTTAAATGAACTAGGGATTATTCCAAGTTATGAAAAATAGTATTATTTCTGTAGTAATACCTACATTCAAACCAAATAGTGAACTTCTAAAAAAGACATTATTCTCAATACTGCATCAGTCAATTAAGCCAGATCAAGTAGTAGTTGTTGATAATGGAGAACAAGATCATCCTGATGCTATCAAAACATTAGTTGAGAGTTTTGGTTTTAAGTACATATACAACGAAGAAGCTGGGGCTAATCCGGCACGCAACTTAGGAGCTAGTATATGTAAAGACGGGGTATTATTTTTCACAGATGATGATTGTGAATTAAAACATGATTGTTTAGAGCGTCATTTAGATGTTCACTCCAAAGGAAATTTTATTGTTGGTGGAAAAGTTGATTTAAAATACAATGCTCCAGTACCAGTATGGATGTGTTTGCATTTTGAATCAATGCTGGCTAAATTAGATTGGACACCTGACAATGTTATTGATGGTGTTATTCTAGATATTACTGATAATAGGTCACATTATTTGGTATCAGCAAATCTTTCTATCAAAAGTGATTCTTTTCGAGAGTATGGAGGATTTGACAATCGTGATGGATACAGAGGAAAAGATTTATTAACGGCCAATGATGAAATGATGCTATTGGAGACTTGTAGAACTTCCAATAAGACACGTTTGGTATTTAACTCATTTTGTCAAGTCAAACATAATATTCCAGAGGCACGTCTAACAGAAGAATATATGGAGCGAAGGTTTTATGGTCAGGGTATAGCAGACGCAAAGAGTTCAGTTAGAAGCCCACATTTAAAAAATATAGACCCTCCAGTAGATCTGGATGATCATAAAATGATTTTAGCAAATTCATTATTAAAATTTGTAGTCGGTACTGATCATTATTCAAATTTATGCTCTAGAATACTAACTGGTAACAAATTAATTGATCGTGAAATCAATAAAGTATTTATGATTTGTTATTGCAAGTACATTCAAGGAATAAATGACTTTCTATGCAAAAATTTATAGTTGTTTGTAGAGCTAGAAGCGGCTCTGAAGCTCTTATGAATTGTGTTAAACAACATCCAGATATTAACGTCTATGGCGAAATTTTTAACTATTATAGGAAGACGAATTTATTCTGTAAAAAAGAAGGCCTACCTTATTTAGATTATGAAGAGAACTCATTACTTTTTTCAAAAAATAATTGTATAGAAGCACATAAAAAATATGATGGTTTTAAACTTCTATTATGTCATTTAAATGAGGATGTAGCAGACTACCTAAAAGAAGTATATGTTTTTAGTCTCTACAGAGAAAATTTGTTAGAGATGTATGTTTCCTATCTAGTAGCTCTACAAACTAAAGTTTGGGCAAAAAATAATAAAGAATTTACAGGTACTGTAACTGTTGATATTGATCTTTTAGAAAAAGATATATCATCTACTAAAAAACAATACAGTGATATTGAACAACATGTTGATAGAAAATTGTATTATAAAGATGGGGTAATAAAAAATTCACAGATAATATTTGAGTCTTTGAATTTAAAAGAATTTACACCTAACGTAGAAGATAAAAAAAGAATATTACGACCAATATCAGATGTAATAGAAAATTACAACGAGGTAAAACATTTTGACCACTCAGACTATTTTTACAGGTGACGATTGGGTATCACAAAATGTAGATCTTTGGAAACGAACTATTCCCAATCCTGAAGATATAAAAACATTTATAGAAATAGGAAATTGGGAAGGTAGATCTACTCTATGGTGGGCTAATTATTGTATTAATGCTAAAATACTTTCTATAGATCCTTCTGGAAATTTAGATAGAAGAAAAAATCTACTTCATAATATTTCTATTAGTGATAGAGCCAACTCTATAAATTTACGTTTTGACTTATCTAAAAATGTATTACCTTTTATTCAAAAAGAATCTATAGACTTAATCTACGTTGATGGATCACATGAGGCTAAAGATGTCCTACTTGATGGACTAATGTGTTGGAAAGCTATAAAAAAAGGAGGCATTATCATATTCGATGATTATGGTTTGGAAGAAAAAATTGGCTATAAAAAGAAAAAGCCCTCAATAGGGATGGACGCCTTACTTTCCGTCATTGATTGTAAGATTCTTCACAAAGAATGGCAATTAGTAATTCAAAAATAAATAGAAAATTATTATGAAACTCAATTTGATTTCCCCTTTTAATACCGTCTCTTACGGTTATGTCGGATGTTATCTATTTCGGGAACTTATTAATCTTGGGGTTGATATAGCAGCCGATTGCATTCCTAATAGTAGGCAATTCTCAGCAGAACCCAAGTTCCAAAATATAAAAGCCTACACAGATAGCTTTAGTTATACATTCCATCACGATGCCCCTTGTCTAAAAATCTGGCACCAGCATGACTTGAGAGGATTCGTTGGGAACGGTAAGAAGATTGCCTTTCCTATTTTCGAGCTAAACAGATTCACTAAAGAAGAGAGGCATAATTTAGAGTATCCAGATGAAATCCTTGTATGCTCTGAATGGGCCAAAAATATTGTTTTAAGCGAGACAAATCGAAAATCTGAAACCATCCACGTTGTACCTTTAGGAGTTGACACAGAGCTTTTTAAGCCGGTAGAATCGAGTCAGGACTCTACAGTACGATTTGGAAATTTTGGGAAATGGGAATTAAGAAAAGGACATGATGTCTTAATTGATGCATTTAATAGAGCTTTTGAAATTGATGATGATGTCGAATTAATTATGTCTCCACATAATTTTTTCTTAACAGAACAACAATCCCAAGAATGGATCAATTACTATGGATCTAGTAAGTTGGGATCAAAGATTAAAATTGCAAAGAGGCAGGAGACTCATGAAGAGGTGTATAATATTATGAAAATTGTTGATTGCGGAGTATTTCCAGCACGAGCAGAGGGTTGGAACATGGAAGTTCTTGAATTAATGTCTTGCGGTAAACATATCATTACAACAAATTGCACAGGACATACTGAATTTTGCAATGAGGCAAATAGTAAATTAATAGAAATGGATGAAATGGAAACAGCTTTTGATGGGGTATTTTTCCGAGGACAAGGAGAGTGGCATTCTTTCAAGGATAAACAAATAGATAAATTAGCAGAGTATATGCGTAATTTTTATAATTCGCAAAAAAAAGTAAATCAAGCAGGAATTAATACTGCAAATAATTTTACTTGGACAAATTCTGCTAAAAAGATAATAGACGTATTAAAAGGTGGATCATAATGGGGTTATTTAGTCGATGGAAGAAGCCAAAAAAACAAACATTCTTTAAGTTTTTTATATCTGAAGACGGCGAATCAATAGATTATGAATTTGAAACATTTGATTTAGACAGATTCTTACAGATGATGGCTATATTATTATCAGGCTCAATTAGTGAAGAAATAATTGATTGCATTTTTAAAGAAATAAATGACGAAAAGATAAAAGATTCATTTGTTAATGATCTATTAAATAGAATAGACGAATCTCTAAGTAAAAGAGGAGAAGATTTGGTTGTAAATCCATCTGAATTTAACCTGTAAGGTAAAAATATGAATAATATAATGGCATGGGAAAAATGGGATGAGGGAGATTTCTTTAGTGAGGAATTAAGTGATGAAGAAATAAATGACTTTGAAAAAAACTCAGATTTAGAAGGTATTAATTTTAACGCATTCCCTATAGTCTTTCCTAAAGTCAGAACTCCTTTGGGATTTGTAAGTATAGATGATCCACTAAGACCAGCTTTAATGTTCGATTGTTGGATAGGTCATACTAATTTTGGGATAACAGAAGAAGTTAAAAGAATTATTGAAAGTACACCCGGTGTGGAAGTCTTAAAAATAATGACTCCGTACCGTTTTTTCATTGGTGTCGGAAAACTTTTTAAATTCCGTGACGTTAGAGAGCATATTCAGTCTTCACTGAATGTAAAAACAGAAGATAAAGAAAATTCTGAAGATATTAACTTACTTACAATTATAAAAAGGCAGTTAAAATCTTATAAGCGTTGGGCAATATTCTATTCTAAAGAGGGGACTATAGAATATGCGGCTTCAAATGAAGATAATGATGTAGAATTTGAAACGACTGTTCAGAAGTTTACAGAAGATAAAAATTTTACAGTTATAAAATCAGAAGATGAAGAATAAAGGTGTATAATATTATTGGACCAGGAATCTTATTTATAGGATAATAAGGATGTGAATATATAGAAGTTGGAGAATATAAATGACTATTCCTTCAGTTTATAAACGAAATACCGTTGGTGGTGCTTTTACTGCTGAAAATATAGGTGGTACAGCAATTGGTATTACATCTGCTACTAGTACTACTGCTGGTAATCCTATAACACGAACATTTACTCTTGCAGATCAAGGGGTAGATGGTATTGATCGTAAAACTGGTCCTAAAGATGTTGATTATACAATAGAGGCTTTAGCCAATACTGGAACGTTTGCTTACGATCAGACATCTTTTATGTTCCGTGGAAATCAAGCTAATAATACCATTAATGGTACTGCTAGTACTCTATTAAGTATCAATGGAAATGAGCAGTATCGTGATAGTAATCACAGTACTCTTGCTCCTATTGGTGCAAAAGTTCTTACGGCATGGGCAAGCAATTCTTTCGATCCTCTTGGCGTTTCTGGTCAACGTCATAATTGGGGTTCTGGAATTCCAGCTACAATGACAGGCACTAACTTCAATAACACGTTTGGCGGAACTGCTACTGCTGATGATGCTATTGGAACTGATGCCGTCCCTGGAGAATTGACTTACATGTATGGTGCGATTCTTGCAAATACTGGTGAGTACCAGCCAAGAACTTTGACTTAATAGTAATCTAATGCAATCATGGATAGAGCCACATTAGAAATTCTGGTGTGGCTTTATTCTTGTGAGGAGCTTTTATAGTGTCCGATGAAAAAATAGAAATCTCTAAATTTAATTTCTGGCTTATTACTACTTTACTTAGTGGGCTTGTTTTAGGTATTGGTGCATGGGCAACTTCTATTAATTCACAGATGGTACAAAGTCAAGTTGCTATGGCTGAAGTAAAGGGCATGGTATCTTCTATTGATTCTAGATTAAAAGAAAATCTAGAAGCTACAAATAGAATACATAAAATAGAATCAGATCTTAGAGCTTTAACAGTTTCTGTATCAATAAATACAGAAGATTTACATTCAAGGCGTGGTATTAGATTCAATATGCCTGATTATGATAAATATGTCAGACCTGTTCAAGAGGACTTGTTAAAACGTATTACTAAAATAGAATCACAAATAGAGTCTCGTTATGAAAAAAATTAGCTTATTATTAATATGTTTGATTTTTTTCTCGTGTTGGTATTCTATAAAATTAATATATCAAATACAAAATAATCTTATAGACACTAACTATGCGGTTTTAGGTAATATTAATAATATAGAAAGACTTGGCGTTCTAACTAATGAAATCAAGGAAGAACAGATTAAAAGAACAAGAAATGTATATACTGTGCCATTTTTAATTGATGAGATATTAAAAAAAAAATTATTTTTAAATGGAATAATATTGTGTGACAAAAATGGTAAAATTATTGGAATAACACCAGGAGCTAAAGAATTATTAGGATTTAGTAAAGAAGACCCAGAAAATTCACTAAAAAGCATATTTGATATAATCCCTATTGAGCATAGGGAAAGTCATAAAGAATATCTATTAAATGAAAAGACGCATAGTAGTCCGTTAATGAAGGCGACTATTGGAATAGAAAATAGACGGGTTGAGGTATCCTTTCACTTTTTAAGTACTGAAGAAACTTATATAGTTCACTTAAGAGAGGTGTCTTAATATGGTGTTTATCCCCTATGAAGAGGCTAAAAATATCATAAAAGAAGGAGATATACTTCTATTTAAAGGAACTGGCTTTATAGGATTTCTTATCAAAAGATATACTGATGGAGAGCATAGTCATGTAGCTATGGCTCATCTAGATGGAGATACTTGGGAGTGTGTTGAGTTTAGAGAGTTTCTCGGTGGAAGGTCTGTCTCATTAAGAAGTCAAGTTTCAAACAATCCTACTACGATTGACGTATTTAGACCTTTAAATAATATCTCTTATGAAGATTTTAATGAAAATAATGAGATAATTATTGTAAATAAAAGATACACTGAAGAAGTGGCAAAAAATACTGTCAAAGATATTATAAAATGGACTGGGCAATCATATGGATGGATAAATATTTTTACAATGATTGTTCGCTTCATTCCGTTTGCTAAACTTTTATTAAAACAAGATACTGATGATGATGAGTTATCTCATGCAAAAGTTTGTTCAACCGCAGTAACTATAGCACTAAGAAAGAATTATATGGACCCTGTGCCTTATTTAGCAGATGATAGAGTTTCACCGGCTGATTTGGCAAGAAGTCCTTTGTTACAGTACCTTTTCACTATTGAAAAGGATTTTTAAACCGGGGGTGTAAGATGAAAAAGTTGCTATCAATATTAATTCTATTTTTAGCTTCTTCTTCCAATGGAATGGCGGTTGAGCAAGACGATAGAGTTCTAAACCTTAATGGCTGTACAGGATTCCTTGTTGATGGGAATTATCTTGTTTCGGCAAAACACTGTCTTGAATTATTAGGTCAAAAAATTACTTTAAACAGGACTAGTGGAATTACCGCAGACCTAGTTTATGTAAGTAATTCAAAAGACGGACCTATTGTCTATTATATAAAAGGTAAAAGATATAATTCCTTTAGTGTTGCCAGCGAAGTTCCTCCTACTGGCAGTTCAGTATACTCTATTGGTTTTCCAGGCGGAAACTACGCGGTTATTACGGGGAAAATGGTTGGTACATTAGACCCGTCAAGGTCTGAGAACGTAGTTAGTATGAGGGTTAATCCAGGCCATTCTGGCGGGCCTTTATTCTCTCAAGATGGCGAAGTTATTGGAGTTGCTTTATCTGTTGCTTATGATCTAGATGTTAATAGCTCAAACTTTGCTTCTTGGTCTTCTGTGAAAAAGGCAATGCTTGAAGCAAAACGTGCTACTGGAGATAATAGTGTTCCTAAATTTAATAAGGAACTAGTTATCTTTAGTTATGTAGGTTGTGAGCCATGCGATAACCTTAATAACGAACTTGACTATGCAGAGCTTAACCGTAATGGAATTAAAGTTACTAAAGTAGTTTTAGATAAAGATAAATGGTCTAATGAGGCTTTAGTATCTGAATACAAGGCTGTAAATGGTGAGAATATTGAAAGTTTTCCGACTATGTGGCTTAGAGGATCTACTCAGGTAAAAGTTGGATACAAAAAAGGTACAAAACTTTCTGTATTTGGTTGGATTATAAATGGATTTAAAAACATTGGTAGATTTTTATTCGGAGATAATCTTCAAGGAGAAATTGAAGACGAGCCTGAATTTTCAACTCCAATGCCAGTGCCAACACCATCACCAGACGATAATGTTCCTACTCCAGATAATCTTGAGGAGCCTCCTGTTGAACCTCAGACATATACTGAAGAGATTGATTGGGAAAATGTCTCTATAGTTATTGCAGCTAAAAAACAAGATATAGGATATACTAGAGGCAAAGCTTTAGAAATTGCTCTAAAAGCAATCAAAGGCCCAATTCAGAGAGCTAATGATGAATACTTTGAAGGTAAAGCAAATATTATTTTCGTGGACGAGCGTACACAGCCTCAAAAATATCAGTCACTTTTGGACGCAGCCGGTGTTGACTTTGAACGTTTTTATGTTATAGCACTTGTAAAAAAGCAAAGTCTTGGATTAAAGGGATTGATTGCTTCAAAAGTAGAGTCTTCCATACTGAAAAAACTTCCAGAAGGCATCCCATTGGAAGTTATATTTGAGAGAGTACATTCGGATTCTTATTTTGCTATAACTAAATCATTAACAGTATCTGACACACCTGTTGAGGTTTTGGCAGAAGGCTCAATTAAAGATGATATCATTAATTCTCTTAAGGGTCAAATTGATGAAGTCAAAAAAGACCTTACGAATATTAATGTGCCTGATGATGCGACTATTGCTGATAAAGTAAAGGCTAATATTCTGCCAGCCGTATTAGAAGCTGCAAAATCTAAGGATGAAGATGGAACTGAAAGAACTTGGGTCATGCGTCTTATGGCTGGAGCTATGGCTTTATTTGGTGTAGGCAAGGGGGTTAGTGGCTTTAGAGGGTGGATTGCTGGTAGAGCTATGGCAAAAGCCCAAGAAATGATGCAGTCTTAATATGATAGCTTTATTAGCATCAATAGGTATTGGCGGCTCACTTGGCACTATAATAGCAATTTTAGAAAACCCAGCAACGGGTATTATTTTAAAATTTGCAAAAAAAGCCGTAATTGCACTTTCTCAGGGAAAACACCTTTCTGAGGCTGAAAAACAGTTCATAAAAGACTATAATCATCAAGAGGTAATGGTCTACGGACACGATTTTTCAGATCAGCTAAAAATCGCAAATTTAATGCGAATCCACTAAAAACGGGAAAATAGATGCGACCTTCTAAGGATAGAGACTTTATGGCATCGGCTTTTCATTATGCATTTCGTTCACACGATTTGCAATCAAAAGTCGGTGCTGTAATTGTAAATAGAGATAAAAGAGAAGTCGGTAGAGGACGAAATGGTTTTCCTTCTGATATTAATAACAACAAACTTCCTACTACACGACCAGAAAAATATCCTTTTATGGTACATGCTGAAATAAATGCTTTGGCTAATATGATTATCAAGCCAGAAAAAGCATCCATATATGTCACCCGTATGCCTTGCTGTAATTGTGCAAAAGCTTTGTGGCAGAATAATATTCGTGAATGGAATGTTCCAACTCAGTGTATGGACTTTTCTTCAGAAAAACCTTCTATAAAATTCTATAGTGAGGATGACAATGCCTTATTAGATTTACTGATTTCTAATGGATTAATAGTTAATTTTCATGATTTTAACATGGATGATCTATCTGAAGTTGTAGAAGCCAACAAACAGTATTTTAACTATCTAGACTAAAGAAAATAAATGTATACATACGAAGAATCACTCAGAGATAGTATCGAATATTTCAATAACGACGAATTAGCAGGGAAGGTATTTGTCGATAAATATGCTTTGAGAAATAAGGGGAATGATTTATTTCATGAGAATACTCCTAAAGATATGCATCGTAGAATATCTGTAAATATTGCACGTATTCAAAAAAGAAAATATACATCTCCTTTGTCAGAAGAACAAATTTTTAATCTTATTGATAGATTTAAATATATTGTTCCTCAAGGCTCTCCGATGTATGGAATTGGAAATCCCAACTACGTATCAATCGGTAACTGCTTTGTATTAGATCCTCCAGAAGATACATATAACTCAATACTGGCTACTGATGAACAATTAGTTCAAATTAGTAAACGTCGTGGCGGGGTTGGTATAGATCTTTCTAAATTACGTCCAGTTGGGGCTTCTACTAATAATTCTTCTAGAACAAGTACCGGCGTACCGTCATTTATGGAGAGATATTCTAACTCAATCCGGGAAGTAGGTCAGTCGGGCCGGAGGGGTGCTCTCATGCTATCCCTATCAGTGCATCATCCGGACGTAGAAAAGTTCGCAACTATTAAAAAGGATAAGACCAAAGTAACTGGTGCCAATATATCCGTTAGGCTTACTGATGAATTCTTGCAAGCTGTAAGAAACGATGAAGAGTATACACAGTATTGGCCTTTGACAGGTAAGGCACAGATTAAAAGGAATGTATCAGCAAGAGATGTTTGGCATACTTTAATTTCTTCAGCACATGATATGGCAGAACCCGGACTGTTGTTCTGGGACAACATCATTAAAGAGAGTCCAGCCGATTGTTATGAAAACTTTAAATCTGTTAGTACAAATCCTTGTGCTGAACTTCCTCTTTCATCTATGGACGCATGTCGCCTATTATGCTTGAACCTTCTATCATATGTGATTAATCCATATACAGAAGAGGCAAAATTTGACCTCAAATTATTTTTTGAACATTCTAAAATAGCTGCCCGTATGATGGATGACATTGTTGATTTAGAGGAAGAGTGCATTAATAGAATTCTTAAAAAAATTGATAGTGATCCAGACCCTGAAGAAATTAAATCTCGTGAACGATCAATTTGGACACGAATTCTTGAAAGCTGTGTTTCTGGTCGTCGTTGTGGTTTGGGGATTACCGCTCTAGGCGATACGTTAGCCGCTCTAGGCATGGAATATGGTTCTGATGAATCTATTGAAAAAGCAGAAGAGATCTATAAGGCACTTAAATTAGGCTCTTATACCGCATCTGTGGAAATGGCTGAAGAACTGGGGACATTTGAAGGATGGGATTATGAAAAAGAAAAATCCTGTCCTTTCTTAAAACGTTTCAAAAAAGACGTTTTAGAATATGAAGGTGAAATCCTAGTAAAAGGTAAAGAGCTATATGAAAGGATGAAGAAATCTGGAAGGCGGAATATAGCATTATTGACTATTGCTCCAACAGGCAGTGTTTCTACAATGACACGTACTACTTCTGGAGTAGAACCAGCTTATCTTTTGGAATATACACGTAGAAAGAAGGGGAACCCAGGGGATAATAATTTCAGGGTTGATTTTATTGATGCTAGTGGCGATAGCTGGATGGAGTTTAAAGTTTATCATCCGCAAGTTGAAGAGTGGATGAAAGTCACAGGCGAAACTGACGTAACAAAATCCCCTTGGTATGGCTGCTGTGCCCCAGATTTAGACTGGACTAAACGTGTTAAATTGCAAGCCGCTCTACAGAAACATTGTGACCACTCTATCAGTTCAACTGTTAATCTTCCGAATGAGGCGACAGTGGAGCAGGTTAAAGAGATATATGAAACAGCTTGGCTATCTGGATGCAAAGGTATTACAGTTTATCGTGATGGCTCTCGTACCGGAGTGTTAATATCGGATACCGCAAAAGATAACAGTGTTATTAAACGTCCTGATGATTTGCCTTGTGAAGTTCATCATATTAGTGTTAAAGGTGATCCATATTTTGTTCTAATCGGACTTGTTAATGGTAAGCCTTACGAGGTGTTTGCCGGTCGTAATGGATGTATTGATTCCGGAATTAAGACGGGTGTCATCCACAAAGTCAAACGGCCAAAATGCTATCGTGTTACTTTTGATGACGAATCTCAATTACAGCCAATCACCGCAGCTTGCTCTGACAATGAGGAAGCTTTGACTAGAATGATTTCTATGTCTTTACGTCATGGGGCGGCTATTAATTATGTAGTTGATCAACTTCAAAAGACTCAAGGTTCTATGACTTCTTTAGCTAAGGCCATTGCTAGAGCATTAAAAAAACATGTACCCGAAGGCTCTAAGTCTTCCCAAAAATGCACAGCGTGTGGAGCCAATATGATTTTCCAGGAAGGCTGTAATAAATGTGTTGGGTGTGGGGCAAGTAAATGCTCATAGACTATATTAGTAAATTTTTTTGTGAGCAATATATAAATTCATTATGGAAAGATATCACTTATCAAATAACTAATAAAAGTTTTGATAAGTTTACCACCGATCATATGAATGAGGAAGAAATATTAGAAAGTATGGAAGATATTTTTGCTGACAGTTTTTACTTAGGAGAAAAAATTGGGTAGTAAACCTTCCACACAGGACAAAATAGTTGGCCTTATTCTTTTATCAGCCCTTTTTTCTATTATGATTTGGGTTGGATTTACTGCACAGAAGAAGATGTTAGGGATTTACGATCTTGAAGATAGAGTTAGGTATTTAGAAGAAAAATTAAATAAAAGATCATAATTTATTTAGGACTAATCGCATGAAGATTTCTGTTAAACGCTTATCTCCTACAGCTATAATCCCAACGAAAAGCCATCCTACAGATGCTGGATACGATCTGTATGCGGATGAGGATGCTGAACTTTTACCCGGCGAAACAAGGCTGATCAAGACTGGAGTAGCTATTTCCGTACCAAAAGGTATGGTTGGGCTTTTATGGGATAGATCTTCTTTAGGAAGTCAGGGGTATCACCTTCATGGGGGTGTAATAGATCATGGATACACTGGAGATGTGAGTGTTGCATTATGCAATACAAATATTTCAGGACATCCAAGCCTTCCTAAAAAGAATATTAAAGCGGGAGATAGAATTGCTCAAATTATTTTTCAAGATGCCAAGCATTTTGAATTAGAAGAAACGCAGGAACTTGATGAAACAGGAAGATCTAAATCTGGTTTTGGAAGCAGTGGTAGATAATTCCAATAAATAAGAGATTCATATGAGAAAAAGTAGACAGCATGATCACGATTCAGAAAAACCTGCTCAACCTCAAAGAAAGTTAAAAAGAAGTTTTGAAGCTAAAGGGAAGAATCAAACGGAATATGTATTGTCTATAATTAAGAATGACATCACATTTTGTTCTGGACCTTCGGGAACCGGAAAATCATTTATTTCAGCAGGAATCGCTTCGCAGCATCTTTTAAAAGGCAAAACAGAAAAGCTAATTGTTACTAGACCTTTAGTGACCGCCGGAGCAAGTTTAGGTGCGGTTCCTGGAGATATCCAAGAGAAGGTAAGACCATACTTAAAACCTATGGAAGAAAATCTTCGATACTTTCTTGGAGATGAAAATTTTGATGAATTACTTGAACAAGATGTTATACGATTTGAGCCATTAGAGTTGATGAGAGGTGCTAGTTACCATAATTCTTATATGATTCTAGATGAAGCACAAAATTGCACATTAAAACAGATTAAAATGTTTATTACTAGAATTGGGGAAAACAGTAAGGTTCTGATTAATGGAGACGTTGATCAAACAGATTTAAAAAGGGATAGTGGATTACATATTTGCGTATCTAAATTGTCTCAACTAAAAGGTGTAGGAGTATGCGAGTTAACAGATGATGACATTCAAAGAAATCCAATTATAAAGTCTGTTTTAATGGCCTTAAAAGATGAAAATATTTATGATTAGAGACCAAGATAATAATCCTGTAAAAACATATAAAAATACTTGGTGCTATAAAACACTTGGAACTGCTAAATCGGCTGCAAAAAGTATTATCAAGCATAAAAATAAGAAACTTGATAAGAACTCAAAATTAAGTTTCCAGTATTTAAAGATAATAGAGTGCGAATTAGTAATAAAAGAAACACATCCTCTATAATACTTTTTAATCTAATGTGGTTGATTATCGGATTAATTTCTGCTGTGGATGTTTATTATGCTATAAAGTTTCAAAAGACTCTAAAATTAATGGAAGAGAATCCTATTGGACTATATCTAATAGAACTTTCCAATGGAGATATATCATTATTCATGGGTTTAAAAGTTTCTGGTACTGTCTTAGTTTTAGGTTTTCTTCAAAATTACTTTTATCTAAGTGGCTGCAAAAAGAAAATAGTTAAAATAACTTTTGGAGTTACCTTATTCCAATTATGGCTCCTTTACTATATGAGTAATTGAATGAGTTTATATGATTATTCCTGTAACTATTGTGGATTCTTATGGGAGAACGTCAGTCAATCTATTCACGACGCACCAAAGAAGCAATGTCCAAGATGTAAGAAAATGTGTCTCACAAGGTTAATTAGTCTAGGACTTCCCCCAATAGTAATAGGAGAAGCTACCACTTTAGGACAATTAGCAGATCGAAACACTAAGAAGATTGGTAAATACAAAACTTCAGAAGAAAAGGCTAAACATGAAGAAATCATAGGTAAGGGTACAAAAGAAAGAATAGACTTAAATAAGAAGATTTCCAAAATGACGCCAGAACAAAAATTAAGGTACATTGAGAATGGATGATTTTTTAAAGAACTCTATTACGTACAATGAAACTTATTTCAATAATGAAGGTAAAGAATGTGTAGATAATGACAAGTGTTATGCTAAGATGCTAGTCAAAACAATTGATGGAAGAGAAAGTATCACATATTCAATTATGTGTAAGATGAATCTTTTAGTAGATCCTTGGGGTGACGACTGCTCACAAAGAAGGGTGATAGAGAATACCTTCAAAAAGGTAAGTGAAGATTGTTTTCGTCTTTATATCAGATACTTAAAGACTCGTGAACAACGATTTCTAACTATAGCAAAAAGGAAACAAAATGGCTGAAGAAAAATCAAAAAGATATCGTATGACTAAACTTCAGAAATATTTTATTGATAATCATTTAGAATCTGATCCTAAATCTCTAGCTATTGAATTAGGTATTCCGGCAGATGTAATTGATCGTTACATGAAAAAATCGATTCGGGAAGGGAAATTAGTAAAAAAACCAGAAAAAGAAACCCCCGAGACTCCAACAGATGACAAGTTGATGTCTAAGAACAAGAGATATGGGGCTGTGGCGATGACTGAAGCTGCCGCATCTAAGGCTGATAGTTCTAGAGGTGCTGGTCTAAAGAGTAAATATTACAATGACGCAATCACAACCATCAGAAAGTAAGCCCTACAAATCTTTTTATGGTGAAATTTATGTCACAGAATCAGCACACTTAGCAGAGCTAATATTTAAGAGACGCTCTGAACTTAACAATGAAGGCACATTGCCTAATTTTTTTTGGCGTATTCCAAAGTATAAAAAATCTTTTGGTCTACAAACTATGTACGCCTCTAGATTGTTAAAGACTTATGATATTTCTGCTATAATTAAAGGGCTTAATAACAAGGCTGTTAAAAATGTCCTGTCTTTTTCCAATAAAAGGCTGATACCATTTATAGATGAAGCACAAAGTCTAGTAAAAGACAAAGTCTTTGAAGATAAGACCCAGCAAGATAAGAGTAAATTAGAACCAAAAAAACCTTTTGGTAAGAAAAATCTTTGGAGTATACTGAATGAGTAAAGATTCTGATACAGCGGTAAAGAAAAGTCTTAAAAACTTTGAAAGAGACTTCATTAAAACAGGACGGGAAGTTTTTGAGGAAAAATGCAGACTGAAAAGTCTGTCTATCTCTCCCTCATTGGATTTTGCATTGAATGGAGGTCTTCTAGAAGGTACTTGGGTTCAAATTGTTGGAAAAGCAAAAACCGGCAAGGCACAGCCTTTGGGGTCTATAGTTTATACACCGTCTGGTCCAGTTAAGATGAGGGATATAAAACAAGGAGATAAGGTATGTACCCCAGATGGGAAAAGTGCCAAAATTTTAAAAATTTATCCACAAGGGGTTAAAGAAGTTTATAAAGTTACTTTTAATGATAATACTTCCGCCTTCTGTTGTAAGGACCATTTATGGAAAGTTGCTAAAAATAATGGTAAAAATGAATACGTTGTTTTATCTCTAGAGGAAATACTTAGAAAGGGTTTGAAATATCACGATAGAAATAAGTGGAAAATTCAATTAACTGAACCTGTTAAGTTTAATAGGCGACAATTAGGGGTAAAACCTTACATCTTAGGATGTTTGATAGGCGATGGTGGACTAACACATGGAACACCTATGATTTCGTCAGCAGATGAAGAAATTTTAGATGAATTTAGAAGCTATTGTGATTCTATAGGAGCAAAGCTTATACATAGGTCTAATTATGATTATGCCATATCTTATGGTGCAGATCATAAAAAGAAAGAAAACCAACTAACTAAGGAATTAAGAAATCTAAAACTGATGGGATGTAACTCTCATCAAAAGTTTATACCTGAAGACTATAAATATTCGGACTATTTGGATCGTTTAGATTTAGCCAGGGGTTTAATGGATACTGATGGTTTTAATGATAAAGGTAAGACTGGAGAATATACTACAGTATCTAAGCAATTATCTAAAGATGTAATGGAGCTTTTGCAGTCATTAGGTTACAAAGTAAAAATCAAGATGAGAGAGACTAAATGTGATGGTAAAAGCTTTCTTTCTTATAGACTGCACATTGCCGGAAATGATATTTCTAATATTTTTTCTTTAACACGAAAGAAATTTGATAAAAAGAGGATTAAGCCCAAATTATTTCGTTCTATTAAAAGTGTGGAACAGGTTGCCAGTGAAGAGTGTCAATGTATCGAATTAGATAGTAAGGATCATCTATATCTAACCGACAATTTTATTGTCACTCATAACACCTCAACAATACTTCAAATTGCTGCCAATGCTCAAGCCGAAGGTAGAAATGTAGTATATCTAGATGCAGAGGGTAGAATAAAGAAGTATAACCTTTGCGGAGTAAAAGGTCTTGATCTGGATAAGATTCAGTTAATTCAATCAGATGGTAATACAATATTAACTGCGGAAATGTTTTTAAATGCACTAGAGGAAAAGATAAAAGCTCCAGAAAATGAGGGTGCCTTATTTATCATAGATTCTCTTTCAAGTCTTATTCCAGCTAAAGAATTAGAGGGATATGTTAGCGGGGATTTCCGACCAGGACTTCCAAAGATATTATCTAATTTTTGTAAGAGGATGGGACAAGTTGTACCAAAAACGAAAGCTATAATTATAGGTATTCATCATTTGATCTCAACACAATCTTCAATGCCAGGGGCTAAACAATGGACTGCTGATGGCGGTGTTAAAATAGGTTATCAATACGACACTATGATGCAAGTTTCTCACAGTAAAGACTGGATTGATGATAACGGGAATCGTATCGGTCAAGAGATTAACTGGAAGATTTTGACTTCCTCACAAGGAACTGATAAAACTAACGCTATTAGTTATTTTAGATTTAATCACGGTCTGGATAACGTTGAAGAGATTGTTGCTCTTGGAGATGATTTTGGAATCTTCAACAAAAAAGGTGCATGGTATTATATGAACTTTTTGGAGAACTATAAGGAAGAAATAGGTGAACAGATGTTGTTAGATCTGCAAGAGAAAAAATATGGTTTTCAAGGTAAGGCTAAACTATGCAGCTTTTTAAACGATAATCCCTCAGTCGTTAAAGTTATTGAAAAAGAAATGAAGGAATTTTTAGTTTGAGAGTCATAGGATTTGACAAAAAAATTTACAATATAAATTTTTCAAAGTCTGCACATAAAAGCTTTAGAGAAAATAAGTCTGCCTATCATAATAAAGCTAGAAAATTAATCTCTGAGATATTTCCATTTGAAGTTGTTTATGAAGAAACTACTCTACCGGGATCTAGAACAAGAGCTACTGGTCTTCTTTACGCTGACTTCATTATCCCCAAATTATCTATAATCATAGAAGTTCATGGGGAACAACATTATAAATTCAGCAAATTCTTTCATAAAACCAAAAAAGGCTTTCAAGAGCATAAACGTAGAGACTTCAAAAAAATGGAATGGTGTTTGTTGAATGATATAACCATGATAGTACTACCCTTTGATAAGGAAGAAGAATGGGAGAGTCTACTGAAAAACTGGAAGTAGAAAATATATTAGCAGAACTTGATTCTTTCTTGAATCAATATGAAATTGCTAATCATATTAATTTGTGCGAGTCGGACGCATCAGTGTACGAGTCTCTAAATTTTTCCACTAAACAACTTAAGGATTTGAGTAATGAAGAAGCTTTAACACATTCATATCTAATACAAACTTACATCTCTAAGCTCACTCACAAACAGAATAAGGAAACGGCTAGATTTGAATGGGCCTGTAATGCTTTTAATGATATGTATATACGATGTATGAATAATACAGAATTCCCAGATTATACAAGTAACTTATCTAAGGAACAGATTATATGCGATAAATATCCAGTGGTCAATAAACTCAGAGAAATTATGCGTAAATCTAAAACGGTATGTACACTATATACAAACAAAATTACACCATTGAATAAAACAGCCGAAATTCTTTATCAATTATCGAGGATCAAATGAGGTTAACACAAGCTATCAATAAAATCAAATTGGGGATACAAGAGGGTGATGAAGAATTAATTGAAGAGGGCTTTTTCCTTTTAACAGGTGAAAAAGTTTTATTCCCTGATGAAGATTATTCAGTACCAGATAATAATAAGGAAAGTTTATCTGATACTCCAAAAGTAATACATAATAGTACTAACAGAGCAGACAGAGCAGACATAGAAGACTTCTCTATGTTTAAGAACAAGAGAGAGCCAGAAAAGAAAAAATTCGTAAATAATTTTAACCCTGAATCTGTAGTAATAGAGAAAGAGCCTGATGAAGACCTTATTAATGATAAGGTAAAGCCAGTTCCAAGGACTCGTGCGGCGTTTAAGATGACAACTGTCTTCTGTCAAGATTGTCATAAGAACATTGAGATAAATCCACAATTCAAGAAAGAGCCTTATTACTGTGACTTCATCAAATGTGGACAAAAATGCCCAAATTCTTAGTAATGTAGCATCTGAAAAAGCTGTTATTTCTGGACTAATAAATCATGGTATCAACGCATTTGTAGATATCCAGTCGATAGTAAAAGAGGATAGTTTTACTATTGATAATAATAAGGTGATATTTAAATGTGTGACTAAGGCTTTAGAAACTTCCTCGTCTATCGACTTAACTTCAATTCTTTCTGCGGCAAAACAACTTGATCTAGATGAATATCTGAATAAACCAGATGTTTTAAAACATCTCCAGCATCTGATGAGGTACGAAGTAAAGCTAGAGAATGTAAGAAATCACGGCTTAAAGATTCGTAAACTACAGTTTACTAGAGAACTGCAAAATTCTCTTAGACATATTTATTTAGGTTTGAATGATGTTGATGGTGATCAGAGTGTCACAGAAATTCTTTCTATAGCTGAGAGTAGAATAGAAGAAATTGCATCAGAATATATTAGAGAGGATAGAAGTAATCCGCAGCTTATTGGGCATAATGTAATTGAATATGTCGAAAACTTGATGGATCAAGAAATTCGACCACCCGGAATCTCTACAGGTTTTCCAGCGTTCGACTTGGCTATTGGAGGCGGTCTTCGCAGGCAATGCGTTGATCTTATCGGAGCAAGGAGCAAGGCGGGAAAGTCAGTACTAGCCGATAATGTGGCGGAATTTGTCACAAGTCTAGGAGATAATGGAATTCCCGTTCTTATGCTAGATACGGAAATGAGTGAGACTGATCATCAAAATAGATTGTTAGCACTTCTCAGTAGAGTACCAATTAATAATATCTCAAGCAGTTCTTTTAAAACTGATGAAGCATCAGTTGACAATCTAAAGAGAGCCGCTAAAGATTTATCTGAAAGACCTTACCATTATATTAATGTTTCTGGTCGCCCATTTGATGAAATTCTTTCTGTGGCACGACGTTGGCTTTTAAAAGAAGTAGGCTATGACAAAAATGGAAGAATGAATGATTGCCTTATTATTTATGATTATCTAAAGTTAATGTCATCAGACAGTCTAAATGGTAATATGGCAGAATTCCAAGCACTTGGTTTTCAAATTACTAAACTGCACAACTTTTGTGTTCAATACGATTGCCCCTGCCTGTCATTCGTACAGCTTAACCGTGACGGTATTACTAAAGAGACTGAAGACGCTGTATCTGGGTCAGATAGACTTATTTGGCTTGCTACATCCTTTTCTATTTTCAAGACTAAGACAGACGAAGAATTTGCTCAAGATAAAGTTCTTTATGGAGATAAAGCCGGAAATCGAAAATTAATACCTGTGGTCAGTCGTCATGGACCTGGAATGGAAAGTGGCTATATTTGTATGCAAATGAATGGAGAAATAGCCGAGATCAAAGAGTTAGGGACATTAAGAGAAATCCAGAAAGAGAAAGAATTAAAGAATGATGGAGTCCCTGACAGAACCCCAGAAGAAAGCGATGAAGAGGCAGGCGACTGATAAGATTCGAGAGATTATGGAATCTCTTGATATTGAGGAATTTTATGAGTCTGAGAACAAAATGATAGGAAGATGCCCCGTTCATGACGGGGATAATTCTACAGCGTTTAATATTAATATTGACCCCACCTCTGAATATTATGGAATTTGGTTTTGTAATTCTCATGGATGTCATGAAGATTGTGGAAATGATGTCTTTGGTTTAATAAAAGGCATTTTAGAGCAAAAGAGTCAAAAAGAACAGACATTTATTGACGCTGTAAATTACTTGAAGAAGTTTGTATCTGGAAAAGTAGAAAGGCAGGATAATTTACAGTACAATCTTGAGGACTCTCGTATTGATAAGATTTTTCACAATGGGGCGATTAATAAGGTCATATGCACTAGGTCAGAGGTTATTAAAAGTTTAGAAATTCCATGCCCTTATTATTTAGCCAGAGGATTCTCTAAAGAGATATTAGAGGAATTTGATGTTGGATATTGTAATGTACTTGGAAAGCAGATGTATAATCGAACAGTCTTTCCAGTTTATGACAAATCATGCGTCAATGTAATTGGTGCTGTCGGTCGTGCCGTGTCCTCAAATTCTTCAAAATGGATAAACAGTAAAGGATTTAATACAGGAAATGCCCTCTATAATTACGGAAAAGCTTTTGATAGTCTAAAAAGATCTGGTGCCGCTGTACTTGTTGAAGGGCAGGGAGACGTACTGAAATTATGGCAATCTGGAATTACTAATTGCGTGGGGCTATTTACATGCAAAATAAGTGATCGTCAGACTATACTGTTAGAAGAAGCTTCCGTGGGCACACTTTATTTAGCTTTGGATAATGACGAGCCGGGGAGAAAAGGTAGAGAAGAAATTAAGGAGAAGTTTGGAAAAATATTTGATATAAAAGACATAAAATTCGACCATCATGATACTGGAGACATGACACCACAAGAAATTATTGAAATAATAAAACCTCAGATTATTAGGTAGTTTATGAGAAAAATAAACCGAGTAAAAATAAATAGATCTATAGAAAATCTTATGACTGCATGTAACGGAACTATCAATCAAAACAATGAGATAGCTCCGCAGACATCTATAGTAATAGAAGTATATAAAGTTTTTAGAGGTCTTAGATATTTAAACAATATAGAAATTTCTTCAGAAAATAAATACGAAAGCGAAAAAGTATAACGATATCAAAAGATTTTATAGCTATATTTACGATAACGTTCAAAACGATTTAACCGTTATGAAGAGAAAACAAGAAAAATTTCATACACTTTTTAGAGAAAAATAATATGACAACAATTGTAGCGTTGGCAGGAGCTAAGGTTTCGGGAAAGTCTACTACGGTAAATTATCTACACGGTTACGAAATGAAACGTCATGGGTTTATTAAACACTTCGATATTTCTCCAGAGGGGAAGTTGATAGTTAATGCTATTTATAGAGACGAAGACAATAGACCTTTCGAATCTGCTGGTATTTTTGATTTAGACCAAAAAAATCAAGAGTTTATAGAATATGCATCTAACTCATTTTGGCCGTTTGTTAGGGGCTTTAGTTTTGCAGAACCATTAAAAGAGTTATGTGTAAATCTATTTGGATTAGAACCAGAAAAAGTATACGGTACTGATGAACAGAAGAACTCACTAACAAAACTTAAATGGGTAGATATGCCAGGTGTTATCATTTATGATAGCGACGATATGTGTGACGAAGTATATTCTGTACTAGAGGAAGAAGGAATTGCTGAAAACTTTTATTTCAAATATTTACCAAGTGATGAAGAACAGTTCATGACTGGTAGAGAATTCATGCAATATCTTGGTACAGACATATTAAGAAAAATATATAGTAAAATCTGGACGGATTATTGTTTAAATAATATCAAGAATACTTCTCCAGATCTAGCCTTAATATCTGACTGCCGTTTTGAGAATGAGATTAATGCTATCCAATCAAATGGTGGAAAGGTTATCTATCTAACAAGAAATGGAAAGCCTGGAAGTCACTCAAGCGAACAGGCTGGTTCTTACATAGAACTTTATGATGCAATAATCGATAATTCCAATATGACAATTACTGAACAGAATGAAGCTGTTAAAGAGAAATTGTGCGAATGGGGAATTTTACCTAGAAGTCTTTAAGAAAGCTAAATATGCTAGTCTGCTATCACCGTAGTTCCTCAATCGGAACACTTAGTTTCTGTGAACAAAAATATTTCTTAACTTATAATTTAGGAATGAAGGATAAGCAGAATCTTAAAGCTACTATGGGAACAATAGTACATAAGTGTATGGAGACGTTGGGAAATATTGTAATAGCCAAACGAGAAGGAAAAAGGAAGGTTAAAGACGAAATTTTTAATCATACTTTTAAGCAGCTAGAAGATCTAGAATTTATCAGTAAAATGTGTTATGATTACTATTCTAAGCATGTTCCTGAACTGTCTGAAAAATTCACACCAAGGGTGTACCAGCAGTGCCACGATTGGTTTTTGAAGGCTTTGGCCTACAAGAATGGCGAAATGGACCCGAGAAACCAGGATATCTTTGCGGTAGAGCAGTTTTTCGATATTGAAATCAAGAAACCTTGGGCGAAATATCGATATGATGTTGACGGAGAGATTATAGAAGGAAATCTTTCGATTAAGGGAACTGTTGACGTTATAGTAAAACATGACGAAAATTACTTTCAAATCCTCGATTTTAAAACTGGAAAACGAATAGATTGGGCTACTGGTGAAATAAAGACGCAAGAAAAGCTGGAAAAAGATGTTCAGCTTCTTTTATATTATTATGCTCTTAAGAACACATTTCCTGATTATGAATTTTATGTTTCGATTTATTACATAAATGACTCAAAGATTGACGGAGTTGATGTGCCTGGTGGATTGTTTGATATCTGTTTTGATGAGTCAGACTATGAAAAAGCCGAAAATATACTTAGACAAAAGTTCGAATACATAAAGTCAGTTAGACAGCCTAGACTATTGTCTGATGATAATACTCATTGGAAATGTCAATATCTGTGCAAATTTTCTGAAGAATGGGATGATTCTGGGAAGTCCACTTGCCAATTCATGCGAGACGAGGTAAAATCCAAGGGGCTATTAGATGTCGTGGCTGAATATGGAGATATTTCAAAAATATCAAAATATGGCTCAGGCGGGGGGGTATTGTCAGAAGAAGATAAAAAAGGAGATGTTTAGTGGATGTAGATAGAATAATATTAAACATTGAAATTAATTTATATAAGTCTTTAGTAAAACAATATGGTTTTGCTTTAGCTGTTTATTCTGACAATGCTTTTGACTGGGGGATAATAAATGAGACAATTGAAAGATCAGAATACAAAATGGTTTCCAACTAGAGTAACTTCACATTACTCACTATTACAGTCAACATTAACACCTAAAGTTTTAGTATCTACTGCTAAATCTTTTGGGTATAATTCTGTAGCACTTACAGATTACGCATCTGTTTCAGGTGCTGTTCAATTTATAAAGGCTTGTAAAAAGGAAGAGATCAAAGGGATTATCGGATGCGAGATCCCCGTAGAAAATTATGGAGGAACTATAATTGTTCTTTGCAAGAATAAAGAAGCATGGGTTAAGCTATTAAAAATTGTTTCTATATGCAATAAGCATGAGGGATTGATATTCCCGTCAGAATCTCTGTCTATTATAGAAGGGGATTTTTTTGTTATTGACGGATATATTGGAAGCCGATTATTTTATCATATTGTTGAAGACCCAGCATGTATTCATAAGGCTGAGACTGAAGAAGAAGCAGTCTCTTGTCTAGATAATACAAACCAGGATTTAGTTATTCAGAAGATTAATGACTACATTAATTTATTTGGGGAAAACTATTTCTTAGAGCTTAATAGAATCAATGGAAAAGAGTTCCCATCTTCTAACGCAGTGTCTGATTATCTATCTCAGATTGCTACAGACATGAATTTTTCTAACTTGGTTGCTGGTTGCCCAATTAATTACGCCAAGCCTGAAGACGCGGTAGACCATCGTCTTTTACTATCATCTAAGATGAAGGTGACCAGTAGTAATGCGGAGAAGGGGCTACTTAAAGAAGATTTTTACAAATTTACAAAATTCTTCAAGAGTAACCTTTATTGTTTTCCAGACCAAGAGAATATAAAAAAACTCTATGAACCTAATCTGATTGAAAATGTGGGCAAGATTGATGAACAATGTGAGTCCTATGATATTCTTTCTGCCCCACTATTACCAGTGTTTGATTGTCCCGGTGGTTTAAGCCAGATCGAATACCTTAAACAGCTATGCCGTGAGGGTTGGAAAAACAAATTAATACCACAAGGTGTTGTAAAAACAGAAGAGAAGAGTATTGAGTATAGAGATAGAGTATTAAGCGAACTTAAAATCATTGAAGAAGCTAATCTTGCTGGCTACTTTCTTATCGTAGCAGACTATGTAAATAAATTCAGGGATAATGGACGATTAATCGGTCCTGGGAGAGGGTGTTTCTTACCAGATACAAGAATCAAGATGGATGATGGAATCTATACCCCCATTGCTTCAATTGAAATTGGAGACAAGGTTATAGATGCTTATGGAAAGCCTCAAGAGGTATATGACAAACTAGAATATGATGTAGATGAAGACATTATTGAGTTAGAATTTGAAAATGGAAAAATTGTCAGATGTACTCAAGATCATAAATTTTTAACGAATAACAGAGGTTGGGTAGAAGCTAAAGATCTAAATAATGAAGACGATGTGGTCGAGGTATAAAAAGAACCTCGATTGGGACTTTTGGGTGTATAGGATGATATGATGAGAACTAAGAGACTATATCAAATAATTTACAGGCATGAACAGTATATTCAACCTATGTCTAAATTAATTAGTAGTTGTTTTATTACACTCTACAGAGAAGATGTAGTTAGTCTAAATTTGCCTAGATTAATTAGGACTCATTCATGGCTCAGTCTTGTCTCTTGTGAAGACGAGTATTTTTTCATAGAAGAAGTCAAATATGAAGAGTGATTATGAAAACCATTACATTGAAAGAGTTAAAAGACTTAAATTATAGTCCAAAAGGTGTCTCTAATTACAAATTAATAGAAGGAGAATGTTCCAAGTGTAATCAAAATTTTGAGTATTCAAATGTAAAAAAATTTTTACGAAATAGAAAATCAAATCAAAACAAAGACGAATGGGATACTTGTGCTAAGTGCTATCTGAAACTTAAGACTATTGAAGATTCAAAATGGATGGAAGCTAACAGACAGGCTCAATTAATAGCTCAAAATAGACCAGAACAAAAGAAAAGAAACGCAGAAGGCGTTTCTAAAAGTTGGGACCAAGAGAGAAAATCAAAAGCTTCAGATTTTTTAAAAAAAAGATGGGAAAACGAAGAGGGGTTTGCTGAGAAGGCTCTTAAAAATTTCGAATGGACTCAAACAAATGATGAGAGGCATAATGAGATTCTAAAAAGGTCTCTAGGAGCTGGTGGGCTTAAAGGAGAGTATCAGGGGATCAGATACGATAGTGCTGTTGAATTATCTTTTTTATTGTGGTGTGAGAATAAAAATATTCCCATAAAAAGATATGATTTAGCTCCTATCTCTTATTTGGCAGAAGATGGTAAAACAAGATTGTATTTTCCAGATTTCATTATTTACCACAATCAGATTATAGAGATCAAAGGTTTAGGGGTGTATTATCAAAAAAATTATCAGAGAAATTTGTTAAAAATAGACGCTGCACAAAAATTCTGTCAAAATTATAAAGTAATATTTAGTGACGATGAGTGCTTGAAGAAATTCTATAAAAAAGCTAGAAAGTTACATCATGAAACTAAAAAATAAGAAACTGACTAAACATACTGGTAAAGTATATGATCTTTCTGTGACAAATTCTCACACGTATAATGTTGAAAGCTTAGGTGTTCATAATTCAGCCGCAGGCAGTTTAGTCTCTTATTTAGTTGGTATTACTCTGATTGACCCTATTCCTTACGGCCTTCTATTTTCAAGATTTTATAACTCAGCACGTATTGGCTCATTACCCGATATTGATGTTGACTTCCCACCAGATTTGCGTGAAGAGGTCATTAATTATCTTAGAGAAAAATATGGTCACGATAAAGTTTGTCAGATGGTGACTTTTGGACGGTTGCAAGGTCGTGGAGCACTAAAAGAAGTATTAAGGATTAATGAGTCATGTTCGTTCGAAGAGATGAACATGATTACGAACAAGATACCACTAGAGTCACTTCTTTCTGATAAGCTGGAAGAAATGGAAAAACCTTCAGTAATTAAATGGTGCTTAGAAAATGACCCAGACGCTCTAAGAGAGTATTGCGTAGAAGTTGATGGTGAGCTTTCTGGTGATTATGCAAAACAATTTGAACAAGCATTAAGAATTGAGGGGATATTTAAATCTCAAGGCAAACATGCTGCTGGAGTGGTTGTTTCATCTGTTCCATTAGAACAGTTCTGCCCAATGGTTAAACCAACCAAGGGGGAAGATTCTGTAGCTGGATTTGAAATGAGCGATTTAGAAGCGGCTGGCGGTGTTAAGCTCGACATATTGGGTGTAAATTTATTACGTAAAATAGAAATGACATGTCATGTGTGATGTAGAAAAAGTAATGGATGATATTTTTTTTGATATATGGTACGATTCGGCTGATCAATTAGATAATGAAGAATTAAGGAAAATAGAAAATATTATTTACGATAATATTAACAGCCTAAATATAATTATGCAAAACTTTTATTTTAGAGAATTTTATGATATATAATACATATTGTGTGTACGATTTAGAGACTACATCACCCTCACCAAAAACTACACAAATAGTGCAAATTGCTGCCAAGATGGTCAATAGCAGAACTTTAAGTATAATTCCGGGGTCAGAATTTCAGTCATTAGTTCAACCTAGTTTTGATCCAGAATTTTGTAAGCTTCATAGATTAGATTTACTTCAGCCGGGGGCTATAGCAGTACATGGTAAAACTGAAGCAATGCTTAGAACGGCACCCACACTAAAAGCCGTTTGGTCAAATTTCTGTGAGTATGTGAAGTCTTACAATTACAAAGGGACTAATTGGACAGCACCAATTCGAGTTGGATATAATAATAAAGGGTTCGATGATATCATTGTTGAAAGGGTTATGTGTGACTCACCTTGGGAATATGGACCATCTTCTAAAGATAAAAGCAGACAGGATTTATTTAACAAATACTCATCAATTGACGTATATGATATTATGTTACTGATGTTTGAAAATGATAAATCTGTTAATAAGTTAGGGGCCGATGCTTTAGTACGTGGACATATGGGTTATTCGAAAAAGAATGCTCACGATGCTATGGCTGACGTAGATATGACGGCGGAATTATTCTGTACGGTACAGCGTTCTATTCGGGCATTTGCAAAGACTAAGAATTTTAAAGGAATGTTTAACTAGTTATAAAAAGAAAGTAATAATGGAAATTCCCCAACTTTTTCGTGAGTCACGTTATGGTATGCCAAGTGCAGACCAAATTTTACCTAATAGGAACTATTTAATTGGATACTCCTATTTATTCCGGCAGCCTCGCTGGGCGATGCAGGTAATCGATGGATCGGCATCTGATGTATCTGTAGACCGTCAGGACTGCTTCAGACCTGATTTAAGAATCCCCGAAACCTTCAGAGCTACATTATCTGACTATGCGGGTTCTGGTTACGATAGGGGGCATCTTGTTCCATCTGCCGATAGCAACGAGACACGTCTAGAAAACAGCGAAACATTCTTACTCTCTAACATGAGTCCTCAAGCCCCAGACATGAATCGTCGATCTTGGAGAATTCTAGAGTCAGCAGTTAGAAAGATTGCACAAAAACCTGAAGTAGTAGAGGTCTATGCTATTAGCGGACCTGTTTTTGATTTATCAAAACCATTTACTAAAATAGGTGATGATGTTATTGTCCCGCATGAGTTTTTCAAGACTGTTTTAGTTGAAGATAATAAAGGTAAGATTGATTTTTGTTCATTCCTTTTACCTAATGAAAAAACAAATACTACTTATAAAGACCACGTTGTTTCTGTTAAATATTTAGAGTTTAGAACCGGACTGCTTTTATGGGATCGTCTAAAAGGGAGTTCAATAGAAAAGGCAAAAACAAAGAAAACTATCCGTAAAGGAATATAAAAGAAAGATTCAATAAGTGAATAATCTAGATATCACTAAAATACCTTTAGACGATCAAAAAACTTGGGACTTAATTTGCTCTGGTAACACTAAAGGTGTGTTTCAGCTAGAAACTAACTTAGGTAAGCATTGGTGTAAAGAGTGTAAGCCAAGAAGCATAGAAGAGTTATCAGATGTTATTAGTGCTATTCGGCCTGGATGTATTTCCGGAGATTCGTTAATAACAATTAAAAATAGAACTTATGATACAAGATCTAATACATACGCTAAGAAGACAATCAGGGAATTATGCAATAATGCACATAAAGTAACCAGTCTGTTATCTCTTGATACTTCGTCTAAGAAAATTATAGACAACGGCATTGAAGATATTTTTTATAGTGGTGAGAAAGAATGTTTTGAGGTTTTAATAACAAATTATTCAAAGGGGAAGAAAAGACTACAGGTTAAGAAAAAATGGCATGATCTGGAGTGTACGGCAGAGCATAAAATGTTGACATCTGATTTAAATTGGGTTTCTTTAAAGGATTTGAAACCTGGTCAAAGAATAGCATGTCTGAAAAAAGCTAGTAACAAGACTAGAATGTCTAATACTATTAGTAATAGACATGTAAAAGATGGGCCTAGAATGCCTAATGTAGATGGTACTAGATATTTTGCTGAAATATGTTATAAAAACTATATAGAAGAATGTGTTATATGTGATTGGGATGAAACAAGTTTAGATACACATCATATTGAAGGAAATAGACATACCAACAATAAACCAGAAAATTTAGCTTACTTATGCCCTAATTGTCATAGAATGCATAATATGTCTTTAATAAGTACAGATGAAATACTGACAAAAAGAAAGGAAAAAGAACTGCCAAAATTTGAAGGTGTTGAATGGGTCACTTATTTAGGTAAGAAATCTGTTGGGGTAAAAGACACTTATGATATTACTATGAAGTCTCCTAACAATAATTTTATAGCTGGTAATTTTATTGTACACAATTCATTAAAGGCAAAACAAGATGGAAAGTCCATGACTCAGCACTATGCTGATAGAAAATCTAGTAAAGAAGAAATGGACAGTCTATACGGACCAATTGACCATATAGTCGCTAGTACTCAGTCAATTATCCTCTATCAAGAGCAGTCAATGAAGATTGCTCAGGTGATGGCGGGCTTCTCGGAACAACAATCAGATACTCTGAGAAAATCAATCGGTAAAAAAAATGCGTCCCTGATGGCAGAGGTAAAGGTTCAATTTTTAGAAGGATGTAAGCAGCAAGGACACTCAAAAGAGGACTCCGAGCGAATCTTTGAGATTATCGAAAAAAGTTCTAGATATAGTTTTAATAAATGTCTTGCCTTGGATACATTAGTTGAACTGGAAAACGGCGATATGATTACAATTGAAGATGTATCTATTGGAGATAAGGTAAAAACTCCGGATGGTTATGCCGTCGTAAAGAATAAATACAATAATGGCATCCAAGACGTGTTCCGAGTTAATATTGGAGGCAAAGAAATCAAGTGTACTATTACCCATAAATTTTTAAGTAAAGACGGGAAAATTCTCCCATTATGGTCTTTTCTATTTACCGGACAACCCATACATGAATGAATTTATAGAAGATCAATATTGGAAAGATTTTAATAATGGAAAGAATCTAGATAAGTACGGAATAAAAACGATAAAAGTTATCATGTTAGATAGGTGGCAGTCACAAGACCCATCCTTTTTTGCATTCAAAAATAGAGAAGAATTATTAAGAGTTGGTAAATGACTAATAATGCTTATTCAAAGATCAATAATGTTGACCCTAGCCACATAATGGAATGGTTCTACTCCAGTGTCTGTGAGGCTGGTGGTGATGGTGCAGCGGTCATCTGTTGTGGAAACCCAAAAGAAACCTCTGAATACTTCATTCAATGGTGGAAGAAGCGATATTTACCACAAATGAAGAAGAACGGATATAAAAAAGATGAATTCTGGCATCCCGTAGAAGAATATACTGGACAAAATGGAGAACTTATATTAAACTATCATGATGGCAACGAGAACTTTATGTTCTGTGATCAGGTTGTTGATCTTGGTCATGGTGATGTTAGTTTTATTGTCGAATCGGACTGTAAGACTCTTGATGGAAAATTTACATGCCAGAAAGTTATAAAGTTAGATATGTACGATAATTGGAATAAATGGGGGGAAAATTAGAGCTAGAGTAACTAATAGCATCAACATGAGTAACTACATACTATAAAAATTGAACTTGACATAAGCCGTACTAAACGTCTTTTTTTGGATTTAGATTATGAATATTTTTGTACTTTCTTATGACCCCGTAGAAGCAGCCCAGTCGCAAGTCAACCGTCATAATATAAAGATGATTTTGGAAAGTGCCCAGCTACTTTGCACTGCTCACCATATGTGTCCAAAATACGAACTGCCTATCAAGTTCTATCGTAAAACACACCACAATCACCCGTGTGCCATATGGACTCGTGAGTCGTCTGATAATTATAAATGGCTCTGCAAGCACGCTATCGCTCTATGTGATGAATATACTTACCGTTACGATAAGACACACGCATCACGAGGAATTATTGAGTGGTGTTACGATCATATTCCTGACTTACCAGATATTGGTCCAACCTCTGTTAGACTTGCTATGCCGGATGAATACAAAAATGATGATCCGGTAGAATCTTATAGAAATTATTATTACTATGATAAAGGTAAAAATATTCAATGCGAGTGGAAACGTAGAAATCCACCAGACTGGTGGAACAGAATGTTAGCACTTGACGAACTTACAAAACAAGCACAAGAATTAGATATGGGATATTGACATTTAGGCTCTATTCGTGAAATAATCCGCCTTTCGCAAGATTGTCCTTTGAAAGCCTACTCTTACGTATCAGGAAAAATAAATGACTGACAAGTCAGATTTTATTAATACAGGTATGTCATACAACAAGTTAGTAGAAGAACTAAAAAGAGAATTTAACCTAAGTGATTGGTCCGCAAGACAGATCATTGCTGTTGTATGTAACTGGCTGGAGGAAAGTAATACTAATGACTGATTGGAGAGATATTGTAGAATTTAATAGAGACTGCAATAAATGGGAAGTAATTCTCAAGGGGTATTGTTGTACCACAGAAGAACAGAAAGTTATTTCAGACTGTTTCATAAGAATGAGAGATAGATTTGAAACAACACGGCTGCGAATGGCGGAACTTAATGCTACATTAGGAGTTGATGAATGAGTTCTGACGAACATAAAAACAAAGCTGACGCATATGTAACGTGCCGTGATGGAAAGATTAGATACTTTACCGCAGATGATGGTGAAGTTTTTCATTATAAGGGGCGGAAATATACTTATCTATTGTGGGATGAGACTGAAGGCAGGGGACTTATTACTATGTTTGTTTATGGAGATAAGTACCTTTTGGCCCCTAGTCATATGCAACCTGTTCTTGTTGAGGCAAAAACTTGGGCGGGTCGTTGGAATTGGGAAGGGGTTGATAAATGAGTTCTGACGAACATAAGACAAAAAGAATTGTAGATATAAATGGTGACATTATTTGTGAACCAGAACATTATCATGAATGCCTCAAATGGGGGCGGGAAATGATTGATAAGATGGAAGAGGATAATGTTGATAGATCTGACATGCTGGTAATCATAGAAAGATTAGCATTTGAAATTCGTTTTACTTTGACTATGTTGAAGGACCGCGAAGGAGTTGATAAATGAGTTCTGAAGAACTAAAAGAGAAAACATTCTATCTTGTAGATACCCCATTCATTAAAGGTAAATTCCAGTATATTGGTGAAGTGAATTTGGGAAATCGGAAATATCTGTTTCAGCATTTAGCGATTGATATGTATCTAACAGAAGATGAAATTATGTGGTATGTAAACGAGGATAGATCAGATGACTGAACTTTGCTTGGGTCTTCTTACATTTGCTGTATTATTCCCCATTTATATGATAATTAGGTCACGGTCAAATAATCCACCTAAAAACTGGTGGCAGTATCATACTAGGGACTGTGGAACGAAGTATCGTGGGTGTTCACCTGATTGTCCTAAAGATATTTATGAACGAACTGGTGAATGGAGGGGTGACAAATGAGAGCGAGGGTAACTGACAGCATAAGCGAAGCAATTCAATGGTTCTGCGAAGACGAAATTGAAATTGGCGATCCTTTGTATGGAAGCTGCGACGACAATCCTATGATGGCCCGAAGTTTTAAAAATAGAAAACCGGGAGATAAATTATTAGGCGTCTCTACCGTATATGTGGTAAATATTGATTTAACAAAGCACCCAAGTCATGCCCGTTCAGATGTAGTAAATTTAGGAAATAAGATCAGAATCTTACAAGATGGTGAAATTGTTATCCATAGGAAATATGATAAAATACCCACAGGGCAACCAATATACGTCTCCAAAAAGGGTAAGATCACTTGGAGAAAACAATGTGAACATATAGGCTGGGCATCATCCAATCAAGATAAAGATGGGTTTTTGAAAGTTAGGGTAAAGATCAATGAGAGATATTAAATTTCGGGTTTGGCACAAAAAAGAAAACCGATGGCTTGATCCGTGGGCAGAGGAAGATCCTATTCTTTCTTTAAAGGACTACGGAAAAGGTTGCGAGGTATTTCTTTATGACAGAAAAAGTAAAGAACACAGTAATATCAACTGCCAAATGGATGATGTGGTCATCCAACAATACACTGGCCTTAAAGATAGAAACGGTGTTGAAATTTATGAGGGTGATATTGTAGAAAGACGACGAGAAAGAGGTCTTGTTGACTTTAATAGCAAAAATTATGCCCAGATACCCGGCTGGAACCTTCTACTGTATCAGTATGTCCCATACCAAAAA
>Ga0208767_1000005_pt1 | contig 141045 bp, 155 predicted proteins | sample VirMetDEL_Mar_21_FD_184514 | JGI IMG/M metagenome (GOLD analysis project Ga0208767, IMG submission 184514) | Aqueous microbial communities from the Delaware River and Bay under freshwater to marine salinity gradient to study organic matter... | ecosystem: Environmental > Aquatic > Marine >...
CACAGGCAAAAGAGTTGATTCCGCAAGTCCCCGATTTCAAACCGGATTTCGTCAAGTCGCTAAATGAGCGGATTGATTCAGGAATCCCACTGACGCCTAAACAGTTCAAATCATTGAAGAAAGTCGTCTGGTACTTGAAGAAACAGACCGAGCAAAACCACTAATCATTTCAGGGGGTTACATGACCATTCAGATTTCTAATGATATAGCACAACTTATTGTTATTGCTACGTTTTCTTTGCTTCTAGTGAAAGTCGTTTTATCTTCACTAGTTACAAGGAAACCCGCGAGACGGAAAACCACAAGAAAATCAACGAGTTCAAGCAATGGGAAAGAAACGTAAGAAAAACAAGAAGTTACACAAGCACAGAAACCCCTACGCTCTAAGTCTTTGTTTTCACAAAGGAAAAGGGCATCACGGCGATAAACGCAAGAAAAACAATAAGTTAGCGTGTCGCAAAAAAGTTCAAGAAGATTGAGAGGTTACAGATGGAAGATTGGTCGCGAGAAGATTTAGTTAATGAAATCAACTGGTTACGGGATGTGTCGGATAGGCGATTCAAGCGCAGTCAAGAAATGCGTAATCATATCCAGTACTTAGAGCAGACGGCACGGGCAAGACTCGACACCATCGGCATAATGACTAAGGAAATCAATAGGTTACGAGAGTCTCTTGAGAAAACTCAACGATAACAGGAGGTTGAAGCATGACAGATAACCAGTGGGAATCAAACGAGATTTCAATGTGGGTCAATAATGATGAATCATTACACCAACTTGCACAACGAAGTGAGTCGTCTAACGATTTCTTCGATGTGCTTGAAATGATTGGGGTTTCTCATCTTGGAGGTATCAAGATAACCCCTTGGAATGTAAGGGAAAGTTGGGAGGACGCAAATGACTAATGATTTCGACCAGTTAACACACGCAGAGATGCGAGCGGTCTACAAGCAAAACCTTAAAGATTTTGAGAGGTTACAGCGCAAGACGCAAGTGCTTGAAATCCTTAATGAAATGGATGTACCGGACATGAGGAAAGACCTCAATAAAATCGGTAACTTACGTTGGTTGCAGCGTAACTTATTGATTCGAAACGGGAATCATCCGAAGGCAGTGGAAGTAGTTGAAACCATTGCCAAAATGGCGAGAGAGAAAAATAAACAAAATCAACAGGTTATGAAACTACCTGTTATTTCGGAGGGTTAGAGATGGATGATTTTACAACTAAAGAGAAGTGTATCTTATTGATATTTGAAGGGATTTTTTGGATGTCTTTCCTTAGTGTTGTCGGAGGGTTATAATGGAAATGATTAAACGTACCGGAATCATTAAGGTTTCTCAGAGTGGAATGGCGCAAGAAATAGTTATGCGTTATCAAGGACTTAGACTACAAAAGGTAGAAAGTGCTCAGATTCCACTAAGATACAAGAGGAATCATTATGTTAATATTTACAAGGACTTAAAGTCTATTGTAAAGAAATAAAACAATATTCAGCACTTACACTATATTGCCCTATAAACGCAGTAAAGTCGGTAGGTTAGGGTAGGCATAGGGTAAGTCCTTAAAAGCGTGTTATATTAAGGGGTTAAGCGTTTGGTAAGGTAAGGCGTAAGGGGTTGATATCATAATGATATATAGCACACCCATAATCCCTTAGATTATATAGTGTTATAAAGGCGCTAAGGAAACAAAGGAATGCTGCAAGTTATTATAATCATTGCGCTTTTGACTGCCTTATTTGCCTTATCATCCATAGGGTTAGGCATCATTAGGGCACTACTTGGGAAGGGTATAGACCTTTTCTTTTTTATTATCAAGGGGTTAGTGTGGTTGGTTTGCGTCCTTATTACCATTCCCATTGTTTTGGCGCTATTATAAGCAACCTAACTACAAGGCGTAAAAGGGCGATTTTATTTAACTTTCTCTAGAGTGAGATAAAAAAATAAAAACGCCAACTTACGCAACACGTTAAGTTTGCTAACGGGTACCCCTACCCCCCCGTATCCTATAGCGTTTTGCCGGAATATACTTAACATAATGATAACAGTGTGTTATGATCGCGCTTAGGTACACGAACATATCGCCGGTATTTTTTGGAGATTTGGGTTTTATTAGGGGAACTTAGGTATAACTTAGGCAAGTAAAGGGTCTATTTAATATATTAACCCTGGGGAAATACCGATGAAAATTACAAAAGACTTATTACGCGAAATGATTAAAGAGGAACTCGTTGCTCTTAAAGAGGAAATGGGTCTTAAACCCGACCAATTGACACCCGAACAGCAAGCGCTTAGAAATAAAAAGGTAATGCAATTTTTAAGCGATCCTGCTGTTCATAAATTACAAAAAAAGTATGGAATATTTTTAAGTAAAGTGCCCTTAGGTGATGACTATAATAGTTATGATCTGCTTAGTTACTTTGGATTAGATGCTAAAGCAGTCCGTCAAAAGGATGTATCTGATGTAATGCCCAACCTTAAGAAATCAGGTGAAAACCTTTCAAATAAGGAATATAATAAGGCTCTTTATCAGTACGTTCGCACCAAAAAGATCGTTGATGGAATGAAAAATTCGCCTTTCTATGATCAGGAACTATCTGATCTTCGCAAACAGCGTGCTGCTTTGTTAAAAATGCGCGCAAAAGATCCAACCCTTCCCGAACCTCCCCCTATTGGTTAATTGTTTTCTATGGTGGGGCGGCACTCACATTTCTGTGCTGTCTCACCTATAGCGTGACCTAACGCAAAAGAGAATATAATCAGGATGATAGTGCATAGATAAAGATCTATTCGTTTATAGGGCATTGTTGTCCTCCTGGGAATGGATAAGGTATTGGATTGCTGCTTCTAAGGATTTTATATTGTCTTTGAAATATCCTAGACCTAAGTTACAGTTATTACATAATAAACCTCGGACTTTTCCGGTTGAATGACAATGGTCAACTTTCCAACCTCCAATACCTCGGGGTTCATCTGTCCCGCAAATTTTGCATTTATTATTTTGGTTCTCGACCATGCGGTCATATTGGTCTGCGTCTATGCCATATTTGCGAAGTAGTTCTTTAGATTTTAATTCTTTCCTATTGAATTTATTATATAATTTGCGTTGATTCTTTCTACGCTCTTTTCGGGCATCATACGCTTTGTCTAAATTTTCGCTATATTTGTTATTCGGCATGATTATATTATACCGAACCAAAAAATTTTCTTAATCCCAAAATCTCGCCCCGCAAAAAAATCGCGGGAATATTTTTCCAGATTTTGAATCTATTTATTACATGGAAAAAATACTAAACGATTGGCGTTCTTATGTCAATGAACAAACTGAGGGTTTGTCAGATCTTCAAAAGCAGAGAGCATCTGAGTATGTTGCCTCCCTTGTCAAGTTTTTAATAGAGGCATCAGAACCAAAACTTAAAGATGTGGTTTTTGAATTGATCACAAACTGGAATAAAAAACAAAGTCGCGGCGAATACGAGGGTCGTACTGACCATGTTATACGTTCTAAGGGAAAAGCATTTATTAATAAAGCAGAATCTGCTGCGGACAAACTGCTTCAAACTGTTATTAATTTTGAGAAAAGAAATCAATTACCATCACTATTAAATGGTTATAGAAAAATAACTGGATCATCTTTAACCGATGATCTTCAAAAAATTATTATTTTACCAATGTCAGTTGGCAAAAAAATTGAACAAATTCTGAAGATTTTTGGTACGACCAAAAAAACACCCGCAGAACTAAAATCAAATAATTTATTTTTTCCCGGTATGCAAATTATTTTAAAACAACTTGCAAAAAGTTTTCTCAGAGAAGGTGCTCCACTTAATGTAAGAATGCTTGGTTTATACCTTTCTAAATTTAAAGGACCTTTTACAGAAAAAAACTTAACACAATCCGAAAAAGAATTTATTAAACAAATATGTTTATTTGAGATGAATTCGCGCTGGGTGGAGGATGTGCTGGGTAAAGCGTGGGGCGAGGTATGGGACAATACATTCTTTGGAGACGACTACTGGGCTAAACCGATTCGTCAGCGTGAAACTCCACAAAGGGATGCTGCGATTGCCGCTTTCAAGCGATCAGAGTCAAGGTCGGAAAAACAATATAAAAAATTTAAAAAAGGTGAACTTGGTCCAACTGCGATTATGCCAACACCATCAAGTTATGATGGAAACATGAGAGTGTATGGCAAATCAGGCAAGGCGGGCGATATCGCCACTTTAGAAACAACATCATTTAAAATTGGCGGCAAGGGCAAGAGTTATCGATCCTATACCAAGTATAAAAAACTGTTTTTTGGCGGTGGAACAACAAATATTGACAAAGGCAAAATTGTCGGTACTGTTGGGGAAGATACGGCAGATGCCCTTGGTACAGCACTGGGGCAATTTATATTTAAAGTTGACACTAAAAGTAAACAAATTCGTATTTTTGATAACTATGATTTTAATCAGGCAGATCGAGCAATGAACCTTGAAAAAGCTGGGGAGCGTGGTCAAAAATTTATGTCCACACCTTCAATTGAATTTGCAAAACACACCAAACACGCTTTGAAGAATCTTTTGAAAATTATAAAAAAGAATGAAAAATTTAATCTTTTTAATTTTATTGAAGATATGTCTACAATGGTTGCAATTGTAACTAAAAATTATAACGGTTACCCAGTTAGAATAACCTTAAAATATGATAACAACCCTTCAAAAGTTAAACCGGGTCTATGGAAAGGGTTTAGTTAAACTTTATAGATTACTAATTACCCCGTACCTGGAGGTAATCATTTATGAAAACACATATAACTGAATATGAAATGAAACTCGCAAACATTATGTCTGCGATTGAATATGATTTTCCCGACTTTAAAATCGTATCAAAAAAAGACTCTAAACTTATGAGGATCTTATCAAAGGTCCTCTTTTTTAATAAAAACTTTATGACCCGTTACATCACGGTTATTGGCAATACTGTATATGTCCCATCTAAGCAGTGGGTAAAAGATAATCCTTATGCTGCTTTAGAAGTATTTTGTCATGAATGGGTTCACATGAAAGACAATAGAGAGTTAGGACCCTTATTTAAATTCCTGTATTTAACACCACAAATTTTTTCTTTGATGTCGCTGTTTTCATTGTGGTCTGGCAACCTTTGGTGGTTATTATGCCTTCTCTATCTTCTACCTATGCCCTCACTCGCTCGTTCTGAACTTGAGATGCGTGGATATGCTGTCAGCATGGCAGTCCGTTGGTGGGTCTTGGAAGAAAAACCTGATTATGAAAGAATCTCAAAATATTTTACTTCGTCAGCATATTACTGGATGTATCCTGTAAAGTCAGGAGTAATTCAAGATCTTGAAGAAAACTTTGAGAGAATTAAGCGAATGGAACTTCGCCCTCATGAAAAGCAGATTTTAGAGATTCTCGTTAATTAAGAATAATCGTCTTTCCTTTAGCACTCAGAGAAACAATCGTAGGTGAAACTTTGTTTTTACTCGCCTGCATAAAGACCTCGATTTGTAAAAATCTGCCTTTAACGCCCTGTAACTTATAAGGAAATTTATTTGGCGGGAAAGGTCCAATCTTTTTGGACCACTGTGTTGTTTCCATCAACTTTAAATCATCAGCGACTCTATAGCGGACATCAATAAAAGAATTTTCGGGGGTCACAAACTCAAGGTCTATTTGTTCCCATTCCGTAGTGGTTTTTGTTTCAGCAACAGTGCCACCCCAACCACCATAACCAAATGTGTGTTGGAAGTCTCCCTTTGGTGCTGTGTAGTTGTGTAGAGTGTACCCTGTCATGTCTGAATAGGTGTATGGACCTTTGCCTACGGAATACTCACCAACAACAGAGTTTTTAGTTGGGTCAATTTTTGTAGCAGAGGACTTTGACTGATTCACCGCCCAGACATAACCGTCGTAGTCCACAGCGATGCCCACAGGGTATCTACCACTGCCTAATGAGATGTGTTGCATTACAGTGAGAGTAACAACATTAATTTTTGCAACTGAAGAAGTTTGATCGAGAGCAACATAAACATGTCCGTCGTTGGAAGTTGCAATGCCACGACTTCTATTATTATGTTTAACAACCGCCCATTGTTTTGTTATTGGGTCATAGCGAGAAGATGAAGTTGTTGTGTCCGCTACCCAAATGCGACCAAACATATCTACATTGATGCCGTAGGGTGAACCACCACCCTTTCCTACATTCTGAACTGATTTGGTTTTTGGGTCAACTCGTAAGAGAGCAGAACATCCACGACCAGCAATCCAAATAATGCCCTTTTGATCAATAACAAGTCCATAAGGGTTGCAACCAATGTTTATTTGGTCTACTGATTGTCCAGCATTTGGTTCAAGTCTACGAAGTCGCTTGCTGTTCCAGAAACCAAACCAAGCGTGGTTGTCTTTATCAACTCCCGCTGCACGGGCAACGGTCTTACCGTCAGGGTTTACAATAAATTGAATGCATTCATCATTAGAAACAATGTTTTTACCTGATGAGGTTTCAATGTTGCCGTTTCCGTTTTTATCTACACAATCTTTTTTATTTACTCTTATCTTCGCGACTGAACCGTCTCCACGACAACCTATCCAACAGTCACCGTTGAGGTCCACAGATGTGCGAGAAGGGTTAGAACAAATACTGTACCGACCTTCTTCGACACCTGTTTTAGTGTTTAGTTTTGAGACAGTGTTCTCAGAAGAGTTTGCAATCCAAATGTGGTTGAGGTTTACTGATGTTTTGCCAATGTCCAACTCTATGTAACCATTCGCATCTAACTTCAGACCCTTTTTATTTCCAAGGTCAAATGGTTTGCCATAGTCCGGTCCTATTTGTTGTTTAATGCAAGAAAGGTCGCAAGTTCCACAGGAAGAAAGGACTCCTTCATCAATAAGTCCATTGCAGTTATTATCCTTACTATCGCAGGACTCTGGTTGCGGTAACTTCTCACCAGTACACATTCCCCAATAACCTGATTTACAAAGTTGAATGCCTGCTTGGCAAATACCTTTTCCTATCCATTGGGGTTCACCTGAGTAGCAGTTTGCTGCCGTTGACTTACAAGGACACCCTTCCCAATTTTGTTTTGAGCAGTCAGGGCAAATAGCAGCAAAGTTTGGGTTGCTATCATCACAGTCGCCGCCTTTGTAGCAACCAAGACCATAACCATCGCCATCTTTATCTACACATGTCTGCCACATTCCAGTGTCAGGTAGACCACCCTTTGTATCAGGACCACCGATTGGAGGACCAGAGGAAGTGTCTTTCTTTGGAGGGTCTGGGAGAATAGTATCAATCGTACCACCATCAATGAATTGAACATTTACATCAGGTGGAGGACCGAGAGCATCAACCGTACCAGTTGAATCTACTGGTAAGGAAGTTGTATCTTCAACAACATCTTTTGGTAAAGTTATAATATCTGGTGTTGGAGTATAATATCCAGCATCAGCAAGTGTTATTGGTGTATAGGTTGGTGCTTTGGAGCACCCGCCAATGATTAAAAAGATAAAAAATAATTTTCGCATAGTTGTACCTCAAGTACAACCATTATAACACTACTTCCAGAAAATTTGAATACCAACAAGTGTGAAAGCAAGTAAAGAACTTACAATATTTTTTGGAGTAAAAGCAGATTCGCCCATCAATATCCAGGTTAATATTGGAAAACTGACATAGGACAATCCAAATCCAAGTAGTCTAGACGCCCATGCAGATTCTAATCCAGCGTAAGACCATTTAGATCCCCACCAAAAAGCAAGAGAAACCGGTAGGGACCAAATAAGTGCTGTTATGAGAGGTTTGTCTTTCCACCAATCCCAAACAAACTGAGAGTTGTTTAGAAACCAAGCAAATACTTGTCCCAGTAAAAGCATCAGGGATCCAAGTATGATTAGTGTAGTTTTAGACATTACTTTTTCTTTTTTAAGCGTTGTGTCTTTTTCTTAGACGCTTCCTTTCTCTTTGTAGCATAATCATATGCTTTTTTCAAGCGCTTTTTTGTTTCAGGGTTCTTTGCATTACGATAAGCAGCACGAACTCGCTGATGTATGAGATTTATTATTTGAGATTGACGGGCATGATCTTTGGACTTAAAGTCAGATCTTGAGAGTGTATCTCTGATGTCTGAGACAGTTTTAAATTTTACTGGGACCGTATCTTTTGGATTCTCATCTGTGTAAAGGCGACGACTTGAACCTTTTGGTTTTTTACCAGTGCCTTTAGCGGGTTCTTTCTTTTCGCCCATGTGTTTGAAGTATTGTACTTCACGTTCACGTTGACGAATTGCTTTTTTAGTTGTTTTACAACCCAATTTTCTACGTTTGCCTGTTTTTCGGTTCTTTTTCTTGGAGTATAGGCAGTATTTGTCACCAACTTTACGAATAATTTCTTCTAGTGGTTCTTCAATTTGCTCATTTTTATAATGACCACCACGTTTTTTACGCTTGCAGTATGCTTTCTGACTAAACCCTTTTGGATTTGAGCAATTTATTGATTTTTTGTATTTTACAGACCAGCGTTTTTTCTTTTTGCCAGTTCTGGGTTTATTGTATTCAACAATTATGCGAATCATATAGTAAGTAGTCTAAGATGACTTACTTTTTTCCCAACAATCTGGACAAACTAGCGCTTTTTTGTCACCATCTGCGACAACCATCCAAGACATTGCCATCTCTCTACTCTTTTTATCAAAGTCGCGATTGCAGAGTGAACAATTATCAGGTAAAAATATACTGCTTAACTTACTTTGAAGTTCTTTGTTAGCATCTTTCTCTTCTTTTAGATGTTTCTTTCTTTTAATTTTTCTTTTTAAGTTATTACTCATAATTTGATGGTAACATATTTTATATTCAGTATTAACTATTTATTTTTAGTTGCGGAGAAATTAACATGAAAGTACGTTTTGTCATCAAAGAGCAGGAAGATACTTTGGTTCAACCACCAGAGGAAGTCACTTCTGGCAAGAATGAATTAAAAAATCAGATTGACTCAGAACTATTAAATCTAAATCTTGATGATGTAGACACTCAACAATTAGAAAATTTACTAAATCAAATTAAAACAATGAAAGGTGAAGATGCAGCATCACTTGCAGAGAAGAAAAAGTTGACAAAATCTAAAATCAAAAAGAGAGATGAAATTGCCGATGCGATTTCTACTAAAGACATTGAGAAGCGATATGGTGTTGGCAAAAAGAAAGCAAAAGATATCAAATATGCAATTGCCACAAAGACAGCAATGAAGTAGAAAAAATGAAACTAATACTTGAAAATTGGCGAAACTTTTTAAATGAGCAAGATGATGCAACAGTCCCAGCAAAACCAGGGGCAAAAAAAGCATTTTATGATGCTCCAACAGCAAAATTAGGTCCTAAAAAAGACGTTGAAGATCAAGAATTGGACCCTATTGAACTTACGACTGACATAGAAAAAGAAAATGCGAAGCAAATTTTCTTATATTACTTGAAAGAGAGAAATGTTAGAGACATTTTTAACTTAGGTACAATGCCAAAAGATCAAGAATTTAATAAAATGATGAAAGAACCAGCAAAGGTTAAAAAATTCATTGATCATATGGTTGCAAAAAACGATATTTTGAAAAAAAATAAGATTAAAGAGTTTTTAGGGGCAGGATCTTTTGGATTTGTTGTACTTTTAGATAACGATCATGCACTTAAAATTTATAGTGGTTCATTTGATCCAGAAAAAATCATCGACTTAGGTGCCAAAACTGACCGTGAGAGATATCAAACATCTCAAGAAAAGGCATTCGGTGGAGTTGGAGACATTACAGACTTGCACATCTATGATGAAGGTGAGATTGAGTTACCAACAGACCGCACTTGGTACTATGCAGAGATGCCAGAGTTAGTAAAACTTAGTGATCATATCCGTTTTGTACATAAAGATAAGAACCCAGCGGAAGTTACCACTAAATTAGACCTTGAAATTACAAAGTTGAAGTATATTGCTCAAGATGATGTTGAAAATGAAACTGAAAGTGACATTGAAAGTGTCATGAAGGAACACAATATTACTCTTTTGGACAAAAAGTTTGCAGCAAATCTTTTGGATCAGTTAAGAGACATGCTAAAAACAAAAACTTTTGAACAAATTCAAGATGTTAGAGGAGCAAACATTGGAATCATGCGTGGAAAAGAAGAGATTCCAGTGATTTTTGACTACTAAATGAGAAAATTATTACCATTTTTCATAGTTTTAGCAATTTCAATGCCTGTTTTTGGAAAATCAAAGGCAAAGTTCTATGATTTTAGTGACCAACTCATTGACGGCAACATAAAAAAACCATCAACCATCTTTATGGAGTCTAGAGTTAGAGCAAAATTCGATAAATTGCTAAAATTGAAGAAATCTTTCATTCCAAGATTGCTAATGACCGGAAAAAACCCAAATTTAAAGTAAAAATTCTTAGTGAACCGTCAAACTAACGTATTTTGACAGAAAATCTTCAATTGTAGCACTATCATCAATCCTTTGCTTGACTTCTTTCATTATTTCCAAGCACTCTATCGTGTTTAGATTGTCTGAATGGTCTTCTATGAGGTCAGATAACAGATTTATTGTCTCAATTACGTTGTTAGTGTAGAGAATGAGCATATCAAAGACGTGATCTTCTAAATGATGGTTCTCTATGAGTAGCATTTTGGCACGATTGCGACAGGATAAGGCAATCCCCAAAATTTTAAGTATATCTTTTAGTTCCATAGAGTAGATTATACTACTTTTTGGAAACTTTTTCAAATAATTCTAAAAATTGTTTGTCCAACTGACTTTTATTGTTTGATTTTACGCTAAACTTGTAAGTCTGTTCAAACTTTTGCATGAATTGTGCTTTTCTTTTGTTATCTTTTTTCATGAATGCGCTTGAACTTATTGCGGATAAAATTATAATACTAAAAGAAAAAAGAACTAAAAAGTTTTTCAAAACTCAACCCTCCCAGGTATTTATAATATGAAGAAAATTATTGTTGTGCTAATTTTTCTAACTCTAAATAGTTGTTCGATGTCATCAATCCGCACAAAATCTGTTTTTTTTAGTGGGACTTTCTTAAAAATTGAAAAAAGTGTGACTGTTACGGTCTGCAATCCTAAAAACCGAAGTCAATGCCTCACAAGAGTAATGGAATCAAGTGCATCATCTTTTTTGATTGGTCATAAAAAGAACAAATCATATATTATGACTTCTGCTCACGTCTGCTTAACAGATTATGGTAAGTTGATGACACTTCCAGGTTTCCGAGCAGACGAAACTTTCTATGGTTTAACTGAGAAGATGGAAAAGCATCTTTATTTTATTGAAGCAGTTGATAAAGAATCAGACCTTTGTATCGTATCAACTAAGCGTTTTAAAGGTAAACCATTTAAGATCGCAAGAAAGAACCCAAAAAGAGGTGAAAAGATTTACAATATTGCTGCGCCTCTTGGAGTGTTTGAGAAAGATTTAGTTCCTCTCTTCGAAGGATACTTTACAGGACAGGCACATGATAGGACTGTTCTATCTTTACCAGCAACTGGTGGATCATCTGGTTCTCCAGTATTGAATGAAAATGGAAAAGTTATTGGAGTTGTCAGTGCCGTGGTGAGAAATTTTCATCACGTAGTCGTATCATCAACCTTAAAACAAATAAAAACAATCATAAAAAGTGTAAATAAATAAACTATTTACTTAGGTTGTGATATTATGTCTGAAATGAATGAAGTAAAACATAAAAATGAGAATCCTAATCAAGCATCAATGGCAGTGATTGTTTCTCCAAAGGATGAGATTTTATTACTTAAAAGACCAAGCAATCTGCGAGAAGAACACTTTCCAAATAAATGGTGTTTAGCGGGTGGTGGTGGTCTTGAGGGTGAGTCACCAATTGAGAATGTTATTAGAGAAGTTTCAGAGGAAACCGGTATACAACTTGAATCCAATATGCTGCACTATTTATTAAATAAGCGAGATGGGGATAAGAATTATCATTTTTTCTATGCAAGAACGGATCAGCAACCAAGTATTATGAATGTTTTAGATGAGCATGAAGAATTTAGGTGGATCAGAGCGGACGAAATTGAAGATTATGATATGATTAAAGACACTCACAGTATTATAAAAATGGCTTTACGGAATATAATGTAATGAAATTAACAGTAGCAACAGATGAATTAGATTTTGCTCAAAAATCAACTTTAAATAAGGATTTTTGGCAAGATGAAAAATTAAACCCAGAAGTTAGAAAGGTAATCCTTGCTATTGTTAAAAATTATCTACAATCAACAAATTTAGAAATCGATATCGATGATGTTGATGAGATTGAATTTACAGGAAGTTTGGCGAACTATAATCACAATAAATTTAGTGATGTTGACATTCACTTACTCTTTGACTTTTCAAAGTTGGGAAAAGATCCAGATTTTATGCGCGAACTGCTTGTTGCAAAAGCAATTAACTGGAACGATAGACACAACGTAACAATTTTTGGTCATGAAGTTGAGTTGTATATCACTGATGCTGGCACTGATCATCATTCGACTGGTGTATACAGTATAAAAGATGATGAATGGTTGGTCAAACCCGTCAGAGATCCAAAGTTATCCGCAGAATTAAACTTAAATAAAGTAAAAGACAAAGCAGATAAAATTTCTAAAAACATTGACATGCTTGTCGTTAAAGATGAACTATCTTATGATGCACTAGAAACGTTGAAAGATAAAATCAGAAAGATGCGCGAAGCAGGTTTGGAAACCGGCGGTGAATACTCCACAGAAAACTTGGCGTTTAAACTGCTCAGAAGGCGCGGAGAACTAAATACTCTCTATTCCCTTATGAACCAAGCACAAGATGCAGAACTCTCGTTAGACGAGGATATAGAGTGGTGGAAGAAGCGTCGTAGTTTGGATAATAAAAACTACCGCGAACTCATGGGTCACATCAACAAAAAAAGCAACTTTAAAAGAAAGTACGCTGGTAAAAATATTGGTTACCCAAAATCTGTTAGTCGTAAAAAAATATCAAAAATGGGTCCTCCATACGATGTAGACCCACCAATGAAACTACCAAAAAGTGGACCACCCGGTGTTGGAGCACTTGAAGAAGAGAATAATCTAACTGAAGATAAAATACCAAACAGTCTAAAAAGTGCATTTGACAAAATAAAAAATGCAACAATGAAATTCCAAGTATTAAAACCAGCAAAAGGAACATTAGGTTTTATTACTGCTGTTGGTTTTATACCAGGAAAAACTTATACTGCCACAATAACTGGGAACGATATTAATTTTCCAAAAACAGAAAAGTTTGCTATGACAAAAACTAAAGCAGAGTTTTTAAACGATCTTGAAACTAAAAATCAAGGTCAATTTTGCGATATCTTAAATTGTAAAACGTCAACAATAACAACAGGTGGCAAAACACAAACTCTTGAAAAGTTTATAGCAAGCGTTATGACTCCTCAAGTGAAACCGGCAGTAAAAAAACAGCAGGTAAAAAAATCTGATCCACTTTATGATAAACCTGGGGTTTATAATGTTTTAGGAAGTGGTGAACCAGGACAGATATCACAGAGTAACATAAAAAGAATTCTAACCAACCTGTTGAAATATCGTCGTGTTGGTGACTTAATAAGACTATCTTTTAGAGATATTGATGACACCAGCGGTGGAGGACAAAATAAGTGTTTGAAACCCCACTCATTCACAGTTAGATATTCAGATCCACAAAAGGAAGAGTACACTCTAAGTTTAGATCAAAAAAGTTACAAAAATATTGTACACCCAGACAACATGATCAATGGTCAATATCTTGTAGATATTGAACCTTGCCTGCCAAATCAAAGTGAGAACTTTAAACTAAACGTTGTTCAATTATATAACTTTATTAAAAATTATTTAGTTGCAGGTCAGTTATCAAAAATCGATGTATATCTTGAAGATGAAGATCTTGCTCCCGGCGCAACAAAAGTTTCTTATATTGGCAGAGAAGAGCAGGAAAAGATTGATAAACAAGTCGCTGTACAAAGGCAGAGAGAAATCGAAGCGTGGAAATTGGACCCTGTAAACGTAAAGAAAAGTAAGTTTAGAAGAAAAATTGAAAAAACCAAAGCAGTTGTATTTATTACCCCAGTCTATAATGACACGTCTTTCTTTATCAACTATTCAAATGCATTGTCAACTGGTATGAAGACTATTGAGAAAGTCTATAAAGATGTTGAACAGGACAAATTGAGCGATGCGCTTAAAGATGGTTTAGCAGGAGTGTTTAACGCATTTTCACAAAATATTATTTTCCCAGAAAATGGTAAAAATGGCATGATTAAAATTTTATCTGCCACAAATAGTGCAACTATAAAAACACAATCAGTGGCAAGTTCGATTGCTGGTGTTGTTAGGGAACCCGCAGTAAACTTACTCATGAATTATATTAATGAAAATATAAAATGGGAAAAGTATGCAGCAGTAAAATATCCAAATTTTGATCCAAACAACCCACCTGAAGATAAATTTTCTCTAAAATATATTGAATGGGCAGCAACGAAGGCAAAATATGAAGCGTCAAAGTTGGCATTTGAAGAGTTTAAAAAGTCACTTCTAACCAGAAAGTCAATAGCATCACTTGTAAAAAGACTTTTGACGAATAGAAAAACTTTGACACTTCCACTTAACGAGATGCTCAGACTAATAGATGTTCAATCAGATTATGATGTATGCAAAATGTTTGATTGCAAAAAAACAATTATTAGATCACGATTTGTAAAAGGAACAGAAGGGGTTATCAAACCAAAAGATACTAAAACAACTGGCGTTGTACAAGGGACAATGACTTTAGAGAAGTTCTTAGAGTTGGATGACGATGCAATTGCACCTGCTGCAATAGTCAAAGCAAAAGTTAAACAAAAGACTGACGTTCAAAAGCAAACGACCGAACCACAGAAAAAAGAACCAGAAGTTACCGTATCTGCTACTGGTTATATTCGTGTCGCAACAGAACAATACACAAAATTTGACCAAGGCAAATTAAAAGAGGGCAATCCAAAGGCATGGAAATTAATTGCTGAACTTTGGCGAGTTGGAGCAAAAGATCGAAAAATATATCTTAATACCCTTAGTGGAATGGAATATGGATTTATCACGACAGGTCTAGAAGTTGACGGGAAAATTTTAAATCAAAGAGAAATTATTCAAAAATTTGGACGTGATAAAGCGGCAACAGGGACCGGAGGCGTTGTTTTGCCATCAAGCGTCATGACAAAGAAAAACATTGAAAAATTCTATAAAAAATATGAAAAAGATTTGCCATACGAAAAAGAACAATATATAGAAGTATTTAAAGGTAATGATTATACTTGTAGCAGTTATTGGTCTTCTGCATTTATAAATTACTGTATGCGTGGAGATTCCGACTTTCAAACACTATTAAGAAAAAGTCCAATTAAAAATCGTGGCAATCATAAATCTTATTGGCACGCTGGAGCAGAAAACGTTGTCAGACTTGTGAAAAAATATAAAGAAGAAATAGATGCAGGTAAAAGTGAGAGTGATGCAATTAAAAGTGCCATTGAGGAAGTGAAATTGTTTGGTAAATGGATATTTTTACGCCCAAATGTTGCAGAAAAAATTAAATTTAAAGAAGGCAACACCATCGGAAAAGTTGGCGATATTGTTATGGTGACTATGAGTGGAAGCATGAGAAGACTTCACGGCGACATAAAGATAGATCCAAATACAAGAGTTGGTGGTAATGTTCGCGATACGGTTTATGGTAAAACGCGAAACATAAATGTTGGTGGAGTAGTAACCAAAAACGAAGAAGCACTAAGAAGTGCAATAGAACTATTTAAAACAGAGTACAACTCAAATATTCAAAGTTTTAAAAGGGCAAATTACAAATAAGGGTAGCAAGAGGAAAAGAAATGCACGAAATTAAAAATTTTTCAACCAAGTCTTTAAAAAGAGATCTTCTAGAAGAATTTCTCAATTACATGAACGAAGAGTTATCAATAGATCAACCTTACTCTCTCTACTTTGTTGATGATAAAGAAAATGCCTCTGAAGCACTTGGCAAGACTGCCATGTATAACCCTTCTACAAACTCAGTTTACATTTATGTTACGAATAGGCACCCAAAAGACATTATGCGTTCTATTGCTCATGAGTTGGTTCACCACAAGCAAAATTGCAGCGGTGAATTACAAAATATGTCATTTGAAAAAGCAGAAACTGATGCTAATGCTGGCGGTTTTTTTCTTAGAAAGTTTGAAGATGGTAGAAAGAAGATGGAAGAGCAGAAAGTACAATTAAATGTTGGTGCTCGCAAACGTAAAGATATTATAGCAGATTATGAGGACGGCGACCTACCACAACTTAAAATTACAACTGCTAAACAACAAAAAGCAATATTAAACACAAATTCGGATAGCAAAACTGGAAAATGTGAAACAGGGTATGAGAAAAGAAAAATAGGTGGTAGGAACCTAGTTTTTCAAAATAAAGAGATCTGCCTTCCAAAAGAATTGAATAAAGAATTCCCAGTGGGGAATTTTTCAGGTGTTCTAGCAACAAATAAAGACGTGGCACTTATGGTCAAGGATGTTCAAAAAAATGGTGCTAACAGTATCTTTTTAACAGATTTGGTTCCTGATTCACTAACTAATGCGATACTTTCATTTGAGATTATAAAGAAGGATCTTGAAGTCGTTAAAGGATTAAAAACACCCGGTGAAGATTATATACCAAAAAGATCTAAATTCAAAAAAGATCTGAAAAATTATGAAAAAGAAGTTAAAAAGTTTGTAGAACTTCAAAAAGACAAAATTGGTGCTAAACCACCAGAATTTCCTAAATCAGATATACAATTGTACACAAAAAGTCAATTGGAGGCGGCAACCAGACTCTATTATTTAAACAGGGATGGGGTTTTATTAATTCCAGGTAGAACTATAAGAAGTACAGATATAATTGGCAAAAAATTTGAAGATTGGATATTTGGCGCTGATGTAAATAACTTTGGACGTGTATATAAAGTAAATCCAGAGCAACTTGAATTATATAGAAGAAAAATTAAACCCAGTGAAAAAAAACTGGAAAGTATAATGGGCGTTGAAGCAGCAGGAGCACAAGTTATAAAATGGGGCGGCAAAGATAGAAAATATGACCCATTGCTAAAAATTCAAGACGGACTAGATTTGGTCGGATTAAGTGTAGATCCCTACGGCGTTGGTGTCGCAGCAGATTTTATTAATGGTCTTATATATTTTGAAAAATGGGTTCTATATGATAAACCCCCGTTCGTAAAAATTCCATTGCCAGATGCTTTAAAAGAATATACAAGTGTTTTTGGTGCGGAAAATATTTATCTACCATCAGAGAACTGGTGGATGTCTATGGTGTCTTTTGCTGGTGTTACTGTATTTGGAGACACTGCAAAAATAACTAGAGGACCTCTGGTTAGTTATGTTAGAGCAATGGAGAGATCCGTATCGGCATTGAAAGGAATGACAGGTCGTACCTCAAGCACACTTTATTTAAAAACTTTTCAAAGAATGATGGATTTGCTTCAAACTATTTGGTTGCCAATCAAAGATGTTCTGCTTTCTTTAATCAGCGGAAAGAAACGCGAGTTCGCTGAGTCTTTTTTGGGTCTAATAATGTCACGCCCTATTGCTAAAAAAGTTGCAAAAGAATTATTTGGGGACGGTAAATTGCCCGATTGGTTTAAAAAAATTGATGATGGAATGACTGAAGTAATTAAGTCATCACGAAAATTTGTATTAACTGTTGCCAAAAGAAAGACTGCGATTAAAGAAGCGATAAATACAGTTACTGCGGAGTACGCAAAAGAAATTACTAGCAAACTAGTATCAACACTTGGAGTCGATGAGATTGCCGGTGTTCTTGCAAAAAAACTACAGCAAGACTTTGATATTGGTCTTATTGATCAATTATATGATGCTGCTGGTAACTTAATTTGGACAAAGATACCTAGAGATTTAGATAAAATTGCTGACCCCGTTCTTAGAACAAAATTAAATAATATGAATAAAACTCAGTTGGCGAATTGGGCGAAGGAGTCTTTCAAAGATGCGGCAGAGAGTGTATCAAAGGAAATAGCAGAAGGGATTAGAAAGAGTCCAGAATTCGCCAGGAAGTTTAGTAATCAAGTTTTTGATTTGGTGAACTCATCTAAATTTAGAGAAGAACTTTTTAAGAAATACAGCAAAGAAATTTTAATAAAGTTAGAGCAATTCGAGGCGGCAGGATTGCCAGTTACAGAGTCAATTATCAGACTTGAAGTTCAAAGGGTTGTTACAAAAGCGGGCAGCGAAGATCTTGCAGGTCTTGTTACTGGTTCTATTCCATTTATAGAGGAAGAATTTGCTCGCGTTGCTGCAAAGCGAATTGGTGGTGAAGCGGCAGCGGAGGCGGGTCTCGCTATTAGAGCAGGGTGGTATAGCAAATTCATGAGAATGGTAAAAGCATTCATTGCTAAAAACGTTTTTGTGACCCAGGGTATTGGAGGTATCCTTTATAAGAAACTATTCAATAGCATGAAAGATGAATTTTTAAAAGTTTTCAAGGCAACAACATACGAAAATTTGAAATTCGGACCTAAAATAGTGAGACCACTCTGGGGTCTTGCGGTAACTTACTTTAAACTGCTATTATTTCTTGCTGCTGGTAAGACGAATACGTTCTTGCACATTTACGCTAGATATTATAGACCTATTTGTGGTGAACGAGACTTTGTAAAATATTTCAACAATATTGTTATTCCTGCCATTGCGGTAATATGGAAAGCGGCGCTAACACCAATGTCCGCTACATATGACTATCTTGCTGGTACCCCACCTAAAAATCCCGGTCCAGTGTTTTATAAGCAGACTTTATTTGAAACCTTTAAAATGTTTATTACACCTGAGACTGGTGAAATTCAAATTAATTTTGGGACAGGGACATCTGGTTTTGTAAAAACGCTAGAGTGTAAAAGATTTTCCAAGATTAAAAAGAGTGAAGTTGGTAAATCCTCCGATGCACAAACTAGAATAAAACTCAAAAAAGTATATTTTGATCACGCCAAAAACGTCACAGATAGATTAAATGCTTTAATAAAGGAAGATGAAAGATTAACCAAACAGTTTATAGAAAATACAATCAATCAAGCAACTACAGACGAAGTTAAGGATCAAAATGACGCCAATACAAGTGTAGCATCTGATGCTGCTCAAGCAACAGCAAAACAAAAATCCGATGCTGCCGAACGTGAAAGGCAAAGAAATAAAGAACAAAAAGAATTACGCGATCGACTTCGTGCGGCACGACAAGGTAGGAAAACTGGGTTTAAGGAACCCCCTAAAAGTTCAACGCCTGCTGCTAAACCTGCAACAACGCCTACTACTAAACCTGCAACAACAGCACCCGCTGCTAGACCAGCACCACCGACATCCCCAGGTGACAGTCAGATGACAGGCGAGTCTAAAAATCTTTCTGATTATCGAAAAGATATATTAGAAGAAAGATTAGAAAAACTTATAATAGGATTTACTAAATGAGTTTAAATAGAAACGATGTAAAGACAGAAATTTATCGCCTACTTGAACTTGGTACAATCACTGATGACCAAGCAAATCAAATTTTTGATAAATCGTATGAAAATCAACAAAACAATAGTGATGTAATGCTAAATATAAGTGACACTGCTGCTGAGTGGGTTCAACAAAAAATAACAGAGTTAGGATTTTAATAAATGGCAACTGCTGCATTAGACGCATATTATCTTTATCGTAAAACTACCGACACTGGTAGAGTAGCATTATCAAGTCCTACAACCTTGTTTGCTTCTGGTGTTGACTCAAGCATTAGTGCTTTAACCAATATTGGTTTTACATTTAATTTTAATAATACTGACTATACTCAGTTTGCTGCTTGTACAGATGGTTATATCCAACTTGGTGCTGCGGATACTGCTGATTTTACAAACGATTTAATCCAGGTTGATACAAGAACTATTCTTTGCCCATGGTGGGACGATTTAAAGACTATGGGTAATGGTCTTCGCTATGAATTACAAGGTACTTCACCAAATAGAAAACTTGTTGTTGACTTTGATTCTCAGATTTTTTGGAATGATAGTGATCCAAACTTAAAATTTCAAGTCATCCTTTACGAGACAACGAACAGAATTGAATTTAGATATGATGATCCTGCATCATCAAGTGGGGCATCAAGCAGTGCTTCTGTTGGTGCAAAAATAACAATCACCAGCAATGCTGGCACTGATGCTGATGGCAAGTTTAGAGACTTTGTTGGTTCTACAGTTTCACCTTATGATGTAGAAAACAACTCCAATGGTGGATGGTCTCAAGTCATGCGTGATGGTGCTGTTGTTAAGATTCCAAACAACACACAAGTTGGTACAGAAGGAAGAGATTTTCCTGGTGATCCTGATAACGATCAGCAAGGCGAACAATACTACTTCCTATTCTCGCCTGACGAAGAAGGCGGCGGTGGCGGCGGCGGTGACACCGATGGTGATGAAGGTGCAAAATTTAATGTTAATCCAGAAGGGTCATTTGACGGTCCTTTAATCACACGATTTAGTGCAGTAAATACAAATTACAATAAAACGGGTGGAGTTGAACAAATTCCTTTTTCCCTACAACAACCAGGACCTTTTTCATTAAAGTTTAGAGGCACAGCATTTAAAATAACATCAGGAGACTCAAATGAATAAAATCCTAAATGAAGGCGGCAATATTTTTAAAGGTGCTGAAGGTGGATCAGAAACCATTCGTATTAAGCGTGAAGATGTTGACCCTACTCTTGAATGGTTAGAAGGTATTTTAGGTATTGATCTTGTTAATTTTAAGTTGGGAACAACCGGTAGAAAAGAAACATCTGGTGATTTAGATATTGCTATTGATAAGGATAAGGTATCAAAAGACGATCTTATCAAAAAGTTATTAGCATGGGTAAATGAAAATCATCCCGAACTTGACCTAGCAAATTCTGATGAAAAAGAGATGAAACAAAAGGTTCGTCAATGGATTGCAAAATCAGGTACATCAGTTCACTTCAAAACACCAATTCGTGGTGATGAAGCAAATGGTTTTGTTCAGACAGACCTTATGTTTGGTAACCCAGATTTCATGCTTTGGGCAGTCAAAGGCGAGATGGGACCAAGCGAGTATCGTGGTGGGGATAGACAGAACTTAATTAATGCCATTGCAACGCAGCGTGGTTACGCCTGGAGCGCTTTCTTTGGTCTAAAGGATAGAGAGTCTGGCGAAAGGACAAACGACCCGCAGGAGGTCGTAGACAAGGTTCTAGGACCAGGACATAAACCTGAAGACTTTGACAGTATTTACACACTATTTGATATTATTGCTGATAAAGAGAAATATCCCGACGATGTTTATGAGGCAATACGCGAAAAAGCAGGTTTTGAGTTTCCACACCGTGATGAGACTTTAGACGAGGCAAAGAAAATTGAACCTCGTATTCAACATGCTGAAGATTTAATTTTCTTTGAAGGCAGTGAAGGCGCTATGCGTGCTCTTGACGCTCTTGAAAAGATGAATGATCCCGAAGGTCGCCCAGAGACATCTCTAAAATGGGACGGTTCACCAGCAGTTATTTTTGGTCGTGATGCAGATGGTAAATTTATTTTTACTGATAAGAGTGGGTTTGGTGTAAAGTCATATAAAGGCAAGGTCGAATCTGAACAGGAAATGGAAGACATGTACCGTGCTCGTTCAGAGCGTGCGGCTAAAAAGATGGGTGTTGATCCAGAAGGTGTTTTCCAGAAAAGATATTCAAAGATTACTCCTATGATGCAGAAAGCATTTAGGTTAGCAGAAAAATCAGTTGATCCTGACCACAGAGGATACTTCTTTGGTGAGGTTCTTTACTTCGATAAACCAAAGGTTGAAGACGGCAAGTTTGTTTTCAAACCAAATATGGTAAAGTATAAGGTTGCAACTGACTCAGAAATTGGTAAAAAGATTGCAAATTCAGATGTTGGTATTGTTTTGCACCTAAAGAAAGACGTTGAAACTCTTGAAAATCAACCACTTGATTTTGAAGGTATGACGCCAGATTCAGATATTCTTTTCTTTGGTAAGACATTTATTGAAAAACCAGTTGGTGTTGACGATACAGAAGTTGCTGAAATAAAACAAATGGTTTCTACAAATTCTCAAGCAATTGATGGATTTTTCAACGCTGAAAAATTACGCAAGTTTGCTATTTCTGATTTACCAAATCTATTTTACACTTATCTCAACAGTAAGGTTGATACTGGATTAGAAAACTTGGGTGGTGATTTTATTGAGTGGATGAACAGTAAAGATAGAATCTCATCACAAAAGAAAGAAAATGTAGCAAACTACATTAATGATAATAAAGATACTTTTGATATTATTTGGCAAATTGTTTCTAGAACTATGAAAGTTAAAGATGACGTTATTGCCAATATTGATTCACAGGGTGGGTTGGAATTTAGTCAATCACTCGGTGATGAAGAAGTAGGTGAGGGTTATGTCCTTTCCGATGAAGGCAAATTAATCAAGTTGGTTGATCGCTCTAAATTTACAAGAGCAAATCGTTCAGTTGTTAGAGAACAAGAGGAACTTGATCCCGACTATGAGGATGATCTCGCAGGTCAGATTGCTGATATCGCAGACGTTGAAACACACGTCTTTATTCCTGGTGGATTTAAACCACCACACAAAGGACACCTTTCACTACTTCTTCAGGCAATTGATAAATACCCTGATGCCATTGTTCATATTACAAGTGGTCCAACAAAGCGAACTGCTGGTGATTTAGAGATCAGCGCTGAACAAGCAAAACAAGTTTGGGAAAAATATATTGAAAAATATGGAATTAGTAATGAAGTAGAACTTGACTATTTTGATCGTTTTGCCACAAACAGAAAGAAAAAAGATGGATCTGTAATAACTTCATCAAGTCCATTCCTTAGAATTGGTCTTAGAATGGAAAATGAATTAGATCCAAATTCAAAGGTTGTCGCTGTATCTTCAGAAGATGAGCATATCAATTTTGTAAAAAATGCAGCAACTTATCTAAATGATAAGAAAGAAAAGAATTTCACTTTTGAACCATTAAAAGCAGAAAAAATTGAAGTTGAACCTGGAGTTAAATTCTCTGCTACTCAAATGCGTAAAGCAATTAGTGAAGGTGATTTCGATACATTCAAAGCATTCATGCCAGAAAAACTTTCTGATGATGATGCAAAAGAAATATTTGAAATGCTTGGGGGTGTTATGGGTGAGGCATCCGTCGCTGCAAATATCGGGGGTTATTCGCTCCCTTTTGGATCGGATGAAAATCAAAACGAACAAACTATTTATAGGGAGCAGTTACGTCAAGTAATCAGACATTTAATTACCAAAGAGAGAGATGAAATGTTAAGTGAAGAAAAACAATTAAGACAACTTATTAGACAAATTATTAAAGAAAATGATACTCCAACTAAATCTACTGGATTAAATAAATTAATTCAAGCATTGAAGATTATTCTTCCAACTGTAGAGAATGGTTATAAATCTTTAACTACTGATAAGGAACAAAGAGACTCATTTAAGCAGCACTATCTCAAAGCAATCATTGATACTCTCTCACCACAAGATGCTATTCGTGATGCGTCTGGTGGCGAAGCATCTGCCATGCTAGGTGGTTCTGCACTTGAAGAACAAGAAGAGATTGAGGTGAATGTAACTGATGACGTCGCAGATCCAGCAGATTTAAGTGCCGATATCGAAGAGACAGAACCAGAAGACGTTACTCAGATTAAAAGAGATGCTGGTGTAACATTAAAAGATATTGAAGGTAAGAAAACTGATATTCCATTACCACAGATTCCTGGTTTAGATGAAACTGGTAGAGATGAATCAGTTGATGTATATAAAAAGACTGTTGATGCTATTACTAGAAACTACAGAACTCTACATAATGAAAGTGATAGAAAAGAATTTAAAGAATATCTTGTAACTAATTTATTACTTTACTTTGATAAGTTTGAAAATGATATTGCTCCTGAGTTAAATCCTGTTACTACACCTGAGTATGAGAAACAGAAAGCAGAAAAAGCACAGTTCACTTCACAGGGTGCAGAAACAGTATCTGAAGAAATTAAGAAAGCAATAAGAGAAACATTAAAGAATAGTTTATTTGGATGAGAAAGAACTTAAAGAAGAACTACTCTATAAAAAAGAAACTCAGATTAGAAAATAAAATAGATGAAGACTTTGAGGTGAGATTGAACAATCTTACCTTAGAAGATATTATTGCATTAAAGTTAGAGTTGTCAAGTAAAAATTATAAAGGTAAGTTCTATGGTCTTCAGTTATACAAATACATTCAAGACATAGCAAGAGATGCAGTAGTTAAGTTTGCTATTGCAGCAACAAACTCAAAAATCAAAGCATCTTATTTATTAGGAATTTCTTATAAACAGTTAAAATATTTACAAAATGGTTATGACTACGAAGCGTACTTCGATACTACCCACTTAACAGATAAACCTTATGATGATACAATTTAGTCATGAAGATTTCAGAACTGGTTGTAGGAGAGTTCTATATTATAAAACCAACTACCAAAAAGCAGGTAGTAATAAATAAAGATAGTTTAAAGTTATCTTCTTTTTCACCAGTCTATAAAGAAAATAAAGTTTATAAGGATTCTCTTTTCATCTATGTTGGTCAGAAAACAGTTCAGGTAGAAAAAAGACTTGACAGTAAGAAAAGAAATGTTTATACTTATAAACCACACATGATGCACTGTGTGAAGACTGGTGAAACATTTAAAATAACCAGTTATTATATTCAAACATATTTTGTAAAGCCAAAGAAATAGGAGGGTGCTATGGAGGCAAATGGTTTGTTCGGACGACCTTGGAAGGTAGCAGGTCGTTTCGATACTTTTGAGGCAGCAGATAGGAAGCGAAAGCAACTGTCCTCAGAAAAAAATTTACAAGTAAAAGTAAAAAAGCAGTTGAAGGGTTTTGTAGTTAAGACCCGTTCTACAGTGGTTGAACCACAAGTAGAAGAAAAAAAGTCCCGTAAAAAGCAACGGAAGGAGAAGACAAGTGATCGCTGATGTAGTCGTTGGTCTTCAGTATGGTGATGAAGGCAAGGGAAAGGTCACTCACCATCTTTGCAAAACAGGAGGATACACACACGTCCTTCGCTTCAACGGTGGTTGTAATGCAGGTCACACAATCTACCATGAAGGTAAGAAGTTTGTGACTCATCATATTCCAGCGGGTGTCTTTTTTGGAATCAAAAGCATTATTGGAAACGGTTGTGTACTTGATCCAAAACAATTTTTTAAAGAGTTAGAAGAGTTGAAGGCAGGTGGAATTGACACAGAGGGTCTGATTTATATTGCTAAGAATTGTCATGTAATCACCAATAATCATAAGGAAGAGGATGGCAAGGACAGTACAATTGGGACTACAAAGCGTGGTAACGGTCCTGCTTATCGAGACAAGTATTCCAGAGATGGATTCTTAGCACAGGATATTCCAGAGTTGCGACCATATCTAATCGATCTACATGATGAGTTTTGGAATCATGGTGAAGTAAAAATTCTTTGTGAGGGTGCTCAAGGTTTCGGTCTTGATATTGATTGGGGCGACTATCCATTTGTCACTTCCAGTCACTGTCTAACGTCCTCAGTCATGCTAAATGCAATTCCACACTACGCTATTCGTGATGTATGGGGTGTGGCAAAGGCATATGAGACCTACGTTGGTGCTAAGAAGTTCCAACCACCACACAACAAGGTGTTTGATCATATTCAAGAGGTCGGACAAGAGTTTGGAGCAACAACTGGTAGAGTGAGGCAATGTAACTGGATTGATTTGCCTTTTTTAAAGCGATCAGTTCAATTAAATGCTGTAAATAAAATTGTCTTTAACAAGATGGATGTTATGAGGCAAGTCGGAAATTGGAGTCTGAAAAACAACGATGGACAGTCTGAGTATTATGAATACTTTTCAAGTGAGAACGAGTTTACTCATAGAATTGAAGAGTACCTATCAAATGCGGTAAAAGATTTAGAAATTTATTTTTCAGATAATCCACATAAAATTTAGGAGATATTATGACAGATAAATATTATAAATTTCATTTTAAGAATGATAGAGTCAGCAAGGTTAAAAGTTATGATGTTGAGAATCTAGATCAGTTCTCTGATGCTTTAAAGTTTGCTTATGATGCGCTTGATAATCTAAATGAAGTAGAAGGTGGATACAGAATCGTTGGGATTTATGAAATTCTTTATCCGCACAACTTACAAAATCCCGATAACTTAAACTAATTACAAAAGGAAACAAAATGACAAGATATTATTGGTGCGACGATAAAACCAAAGAGAAAATCGAAGAAGAATCTCAAGATGACGGTGGAGTATCACCAATCATTCTAATGGGTGGACCTGATGGACCACCACCAGCCATGGACTGTATTGACGTCTCTGACAACGTAATCATGTTTTATGGTGATGTCAGCGAAAAGAATGCAAAGGTTCTAAATAAGGCAATTAGAATGATAGACAAGGACCTACAAGTTTTCAAGGTCAAATATGATGCAGATCCACCACCAATTAAGTTACACATCAGTTCTTACGGTGGATCTGTTTTTGCAGGACTTTCAACAGTAGATGTAATTCTGAATTGTAAAACACCAGTTCACACTTACATTGATGGATCAGCCGCCTCAGCAGCAACTCTAATCAGCGTTGCCGGAGATAAGAGATTCATTTACGAGCATTCACACATGCTTATCCACCAACTTTCCTCTTCTATGTGGGGCAAGTTTGAGGACTTCAAGGATGAGATGGAAAACCTCGACATGCTTATGACTAAGATCAAGAAGATCTACAAAGAAAAAACAAGTATGTCAATGAGGCAGATCACAGAAATACTTAAAAGAGACAAGTGGTTTGATGCTGAAAAGTGTGTTGAACTTGGACTTGTCGATGAGATTGTAGAAAATGGCTAAAAAAACTTATGTTTTAGATACAAATGTTTATCTTTCTGACCCAACTGCTTTTAAAAACTTTGGAAGAAACGATGTTGTTATTCCATTAAAGGTTCTTGAAGAGATCGATAAGCATAAGAAGAGACAGGACGGTGTGGGGGCTAATGCTCGCCACACCATTCGTCTTTTGGACGAGTATCGTGGAAAGGGATCTCTTGAAAAGGGGGTCCGTATTGAGAAGGGTAAGGGTCTGCTCAGAGCAAGAATCTCTGATATCAATGCTCTCCCAGCAGAGTCAAATAAAAAAGATCCAGACAACATTATTCTTGCCTGTGCTTTGAACGAAGTAAATGATGGTAAAAGAGTAGTTGTTGTTTCCCGCGACATTAACCTCAGAGTGCGCTGTGACGCCCTTGGAATCCCTTGTGAGGGGTATGACATAAACCAAGTCGTAAATGACCGCAGCGAACTATACACGGGGTTTGAGAGGCATTTGGTAGATGACCAAACAATCGATCATTTTTACCAAGGTGAAAAAATCTTTGTGGATAAAGAAGAAAAGTTGTTATTACCTAATCAGTTTGTTATGTTGATCTCTAATTCTAATGAGAAGAAAACTGCCTTGGCAAGATTCTTAGCATACAACAAGCCTCTTGTAAAGGCAGGGATCCACAAACATGGAGTCTGGGACATCACACCAAGAAACAAAGAGCAATCTTTTGCCATTGATCTCTTATTGGACCCAAGTATTCCTATTGTATCCCTCATTGGTGCCGCTGGTTGCGGTAAAACTCTATTGGCTGTGGCTGCTGGATTGGAACAAGTTTTAGACGAGGGTTCACAAGAACCAATCTATAATAAACTTGTAGTGTCCAGACCAATTATGCCTATGGGTAGAGACATTGGTTACTTGCCAGGAACCATGGAAGAGAAGATGGCACCTTGGTTAGCACCTGTTCAAGATAACTTAAAGTTTTTGATGGGTAATGATAAAGTATTGCTTGAAATGTATGCGGAAAAAGGTATTATTGAGATTGAGGCGCTCACTTATATTCGTGGTCGTTCAATTGCAAATGCTTTTATCATCATTGATGAGGCACAGAACTTATCAGTTCACGAGTTAAAAACAATTATTACTCGTGTTGGTGAGGGTACAAAGATTGTCCTCACAGGTGATATTGAGCAGATCGATACCGTATACTTGGACGCAACAAGCAACGGTCTATCCTACGCTGTTGAGAAGTTCAAGGAGCACGATCTCGCAGGTCACGTTTCACTACAGAAGGGTGAGAGATCAAAGGTCGCGACATTAGCAGCAAAGGTGTTATAATGAATTTAAAGGAATATATGATCGACTATGTTGGAAACAAGCACAACCCTGAAAATGATGATGTTACAGTCGATATGGTTGTAGAAACTTTGGCAGAGGAGTTTCCTGAGTTTCTACTTATGGTTGCAGAGGAGAACTATATCAGAGGGTATGAACAAGCACTCGATGATGTTAATAGTGTAAAACAAAAGTATGGACAGCAAGCAGCAGTACATAAGAAGAAGAGCAAAAAGCGCAAAAATAAATAATGGTTTTACTATAAACGGCGTCAAAGTTCAAGTTGGTGAGAAACCTAACTTTGATGTTGAAAAGTTTCTGAAAAATAAATTTAGTAAGTTACCTAACAATTTAGTAAATTGCGTCAATAAAATTATTTTTGGTGGATTTCACCTTAGTCCTGAGTATATTGGTAAATCTGTAAATGATGTTATATACTTAAGCAATAAATCTAATGAAGAAGATCTCTTTTCTGATCTTATCCACGAGTTGGCACACGCTTTTATTAGAAAGAACCATAAACAAGTTTTTGGTGATGGCAAACTTAAAAAAGAATTTCTATCTAAAAGAAATAAGTTATATCACAAAATGAGATCAAGTGGGATAAATTTGCCACCTCATCAGTATTTTGAAAATCCAAATTTTGATAGAAAATTTGATGGGTATTTGAATAGAGCGGTGGGATATGATCTTCTTAGTCAGTTAATCTCTGGTATATTTCCAACTTGTTATAGCGTTAGTTCTTTGGATGAATACTTTTCAGTTGGTCTTGAATTACTATTTACTGGTAAGGGCAGGATGCTTGAGGACTGTCCTGTATTGAGAGAGAAGGTGTCATTATGAGAAAACCAAGAGTTCTTTTTGAACAAGCACTAACAGAAAAAATGCAGCGTTTGCGAAATAAAGTAGCAGCAAAACAAAAAGAAAAGCAAAAACGTAAAGAAGACGAGAAGAAGAAAGGATTTGAAAAATTTTACAAGATGAGTTATAATGAACTACGTCAAGAGGCAAGAGATTTAGAAATATCCACTTGGCGTAAGACAAAAGAGGATTTAATTGAAGAACTCATCCGAGAATACAAAAGATTACATTAGTTACTCACGCTACAAGATGTTTAGTGAGTGCGGTTGGCGATACCGCTTAGTTTACAAAGACAAGATTCCATATTACTCCAGCAATGAGTACACAGCGTTTGGTACAGCAATCCACGCTACTTGTGAGAATGTCCTCTTTGGAAATGAGAACGCAAAACCAGAAGAATATTTTGTTGAGCAGTTTACAAACGAGCGCAAAGAGGTTGAGAAACCAGATGACGTTCTAGCGGAGCAGATGCTCTCACAAGGCAAGACAATACTCCCACAGGTACAAGGAGCAGTTAAGAGCGTCTTTGGCGATTACAAGGTATTCTCAGTCGAAGAAGAACTATTACAACCTATCAGAGATGACCTTGATTTCAAGGGATATATCGATATGGTTCTAAAAACACCTGATGGCAAGTACCACATTTTAGATTGGAAAACTTGTTCATGGGGTTGGAACGCTCAAAAGAAATCTGATAAACTCATGACTTATCAGTTAACGCTATACAAAAAATATTTCTGTGAAAAACACGACATTGATCCAAGTATGGTTGAGACATACTTTGGTTTATTGAAGAGAACCCCAAAGAAAAACAACGTTGAGATCTTTCGTGTAACAAGTGGCAACAAAAAAACTGAAAATGCCCTTAAATCATTAAATAATTTTATCTATAATACTGACAAGAATATGTTTTTCAAGAACAGACTCTCTTGCAAATACTGTTCTTTCTATAAAACAGAACATTGTAGGTAAAATTAATGGAAGAAAAAAGAATTAAAGTGCTCACTCTTGGTGATATGCCTTTGAGCACATCTGGAGTTGGCAATCAATCAAGATATGTTATAGAGGCGCTTCTGAAGAGTGGAAAATTTGAAGTTTTCTCTCTTGGTGGTGCTATGAAACACCCACAATATCAATTGATAAAGACAGAAGAATGGGGCGATTTGTGGAGAATTTTGCCGGTAGATCAGTTTGGAACAAAAGAAATTGTTCGTTCGGTAATTTGGAGAGAAAAACCAGATATTCTTTGGTTTATGACTGATCCTCGTTTTTGGGGTTGGTTGTGGGAAATGGATAACGAAATTCGCACTAATGTCCCTATGGTTTATTATCACGTTTGGGATAACTATCCATATCCAAAATTTAATAAGAGATTTTATGAAAGTAATGATGTTATCGCTACAATTTCTAAGTTAACTGATGACATTGTTAGAACAGTTGCCCCTGATGTAGAGGCAAAATATATTCCACATGCAGTAGATACAGAGACATTCAAAAAATTATCAGATGAGGACATTCAGACTTTAAGAAAGAAGAATACAGACATCAACGGTGAAAGTTTAGATGAAAAGTTTATTGTACTATTCAATAGTAGGAATGCCAGAAGAAAACACAGTGGTACGCTAATTTTTTGGTTTAAAGAATTCTTAGAAAGGATTGGCGAAGATAAAGCGGTTCTTCTAATGCATACTGAACCAAAAGATCCAAATGGTCCTGATTTAACTCAAATAATTGAAGATTTAGAACTCAACAAAGGGCAAGTTTTATTCTCTAGAGAGAAAGTAAGCGATAAAGAAATGGCGTCCATGTATAATTTAGCAGACGTAACGGTCAACATTTCAGATGCTGAAGGATTTGGTTTGTCGTGCCTTGAATCGCTCTCTTGTGGAACCCCTGTGGTCGGTGTTAGAACAGGAGGACTGCAAGACCAACTAACTAACGGTGAAGAGGTTTATGGTAAAATGATTGAACCATGTTCTCAGCAGATTGTTGGTTCACAATTAGTTCCATACGTTATGGAAGACAGAATAAACAAGCAAGACTTTATAAATGCTCTGTACGACATGTATTTTGCAGGAAAAGAAGGCAGGGAAGAGATTGGTGCAAAGGGAAGAGAGCATGTTATGAAAAATTTCAATTTTGAAAAGTTTAACGATTCATGGGTAAAGTTAATGACATCAACGCACGAAAAACATGGTTCTTGGAAAAATAGAAAAAATCGTCAAAATTGGAGAAGTGAATCACTATGAAAAAGAAAGTATTGTTAGTTGGACCAGTATTAACACAATCGGGGTATGGAGAACATGCTAGAATGGTTTATCGATCTTTAAAAAGTCGTCCGGATATTTTTGAGATATTTGTAAATCCTGTAAATTGGGGATCAACTAGTTGGACTTCAGAAGACAGCGAAGAGCGAAAAGAAATTGATGAAATTATTAATAAAACATTTGAGCACATGCAAAAACAATTGCCTTTTGATGCAACTATCATGGTAACAATCCCGATTGAATGGAAGCAATATCGATCTGCTCCAATCAACATCGGCGTTTGTGCAGGCATTGAATCAAACATGGTATCGCCGCACTGGTTAGATGCAGCGAATAGTTTTGTAGATAAGGTGATTGTCCCATCTGATTTTTCAAAAAGAACGTTCACAGACGGAGAGTGGGGCGCTAAAGATCCTAACGGAAATGAGGTTAAGTTAATATGCAACACAGGAGTTGAAGTAGTTCATTATCCAGTAGAAGAAGAATATTTGAACCCTTCTGACTGTTTGCACGAGAGTTTTAAGTTCAAATATGATTTTAACTTTTTATGCGTTGCACAGTGGGGACCTAGAAAGAATATAGAAAACACAATAAGGTATTTTGTAGAAGAGTTCAAGGATGAGGAAGTTGGTCTTGTCTTGAAAGTTTCAATCAAGGATGGTTCAACAATAGATTTTTACGAAGCAAAAAAGAGACTGACAGCACTTTTAAGTTCATATCCTGATAGAAAATGCGATGTTAACTTAATTCATGGATATATGAGCAAGGAAGAGTTAAGTTCTCTCTACACTCATCCACAAATCAAAGCAATGATTAACTTTGGTCACGGAGAAGGTTATGGTTTGCCATTATTTGAAGCAGCAGCAGTCGGACTTCCAGTAATTACTCATGATTGGGGTGGGCAAAAAGACTTTCTATACGCACCAAAGAAGGATAAGAAGGGTAAAGAAAAGATTAAACCACATTTCAGCAAAATCTCTTATGATTTAAATCCAATTCAAAAAGAAGCAGTCTGGGATGGTGTTTTGCAACCTGAAACAAAATGGGCGTTTCCTCACTGGGGATCGTGTCGTATTGCCATGAGACAGTGCTTTGAAAACTACGGACTCTTCTCTGGACAAGCAAAGAAGTTGAAGAAGTGGGTGGTCAAAACTTTCACTAAAGAGAGTATAGAAAAAGAGTTTATTGAAAAGTCTTTAGGGGATTATTTTATCCTGAACGATATTCACGATGAAATCGATGATATGATAAGTGGATTAATGGATGATTAAAAAAATAATATTTGTCTCAGATTTTTTCACTGAACAATTGACTGGAGGCGCGGAATTAACTTTTGAGGCGCTGATTGAATCATGTATATTTTCACATATAAAAGTGAATTCGAAGCAGTTAACAAAAACTTTTATTAATGACAATAAAGACAATTATTGGATTTTTGGAAATACTCATACTTTAAATGATGAGTTGTTGTTTTATATTAGTAAAAATTTAAATTATTCAACAATACAGTTTGATTACAAGTTTTGTAAGTATCGACTACCAGAACTTCACGAGGAGAAGGGAGAAAATCCTTGTGATTGTAGTTCAAGTCGCCACGGTAAGATTTATTCAATCTTTTTAGCAAAATCTAACTCTATTTGGTGGATGTCTAAAGAACAAAGAGATATTCACTTTTCCCACTTTCCTTATTTAGAAAAAACAGAAAATCATGTTTTAAGTTCCGTTTTTTCAGATAGTAACTTAAAGTTTTTTGAAGAGCATGAAAAGCAAGATAAAAATAATAAATACATTATTTTAAACTCAAATTCATGGGTCAAGGGAGTTCAAAAATCAATAGAATATGCCGAGAAGAACAAACTTGACTATGATCTAGTTGAAAAGTTAACACATGATCAACTTTTAAGGACTTTAAGTGAATATAGTGGTTTGATATTTTTACCACAAGGGAAAGATACCTGTCCTCGTATAACAATTGAAGCAAAATTACTTGACTGTGAATTGATATTAAATGATAATGTCCAACACAAGGACGAAGAATGGTTTGAGAATAAAGATAAAATTATCGAGCATCTTAAAGAAAGTAAGAAACTATTTTGGAAGTATTTTGAAGATTTGTTTTTGAATAGTCTTGAAGGAGACGAAGATATACATTTCAAATTGGTTGTGACTTGTAGAAATGCGGAAGATACAATTGTTAAAACTATTAATAGTATTAAGGAACAAACATACTCAAACTTTGAGTGCATTATTTCAGATGATTACTCAACTGATAAAACCTGCTCAATAATTGAAAGAGAAATTGACGGTGACAGTAGATTTAAGTTGGTTAAAAATGATAAACAATCATTTCCTTGTAAAAATACTGAGATAGCAATTGACTCTTCTACAGATATAAAAGACGATGACGTAATATTTGTTCTTGGTGGTGATGATTGGTTACCAAGTAGAATAGTCTTGAGCAGACTTGCGTATCACTACAAATTAAATGATTGTTGGTGTACTTATGGTTCCTGGTGGACACAGAACAAAGAAATGACTCCTTTTTATATGCAACAGTACAGAGCAGACATTGTAAAATTAAATCTCTTTAGAAGTTCTCCCTGGGTAGCATCTTCTCCAAGAACATTCAAATATTTCTTATGGGATAAGATTGACAAAGAGGATCTTACGGATGTTGATGGGGAATACTATAAGTGTGCAACAGATTTTGCCTACTTCATACCAATATTGGAAATGGCAGGAAATAGAAGTTTGTACATAAACGATATTTTGTACACATATAATCGTGAAACACCAATGAATATGGATAAAATATATCCTGGCAAACAGCACGAAAATGAATTAAAGATAAGAAAAAGAAAGAGGTACTCACCGTTAAACTCTAACTATCCAAACTGGAGTATCGCTTGCATATCTTATAATGATGCTAAATACTTGCAAGGGTTTTTGAACTCCTGTTTAGGTCAAGAAGGTCTCAAAGACATATTTGTTGTTGACCATAGAAGTGATGATAATACCCATGATGTTTTAGAGAGAATGAAAGATAAGTGCTCTGAGCATGGTATAGAACTAAACTCAGTAAGATGTGAACAAGATTTTAGTGCCAACTTTACTATGGCAGATTTAAGACTGATGAGTGTGAAGGGGTGTAAACAAGAACTTGTTTCTATACAAGATGCAGATAACCTGCTTGGTCCAAACATGCCAGAACTTGTTAGAGCAGCGTCAATAGTTTTGAATAAAGACCGTAAAAAATATCTCTTCGGTGTATCATATCCAGTGCCCGTCGTTTATGACGGGATAGAGATTCACAACAAAAAAGTTGTTAATCATGGTCGATGCATCATGCATAACCCAATACCAAGAATTTTATTAAAAAGTCGCACTGATTGCTATCAAGACGGAAGATATTATAGATTCAAAGACATTCATGCTCCAAACGGAGAAAATGATAGTTTGGTAGTTAGGATGCCATACGCTGCAAGCACAAACATTTCTTTGAGTTTTAGAGATAAAGAGAGGCAAAAGTTAAGAAGTGTGATGGGTGATTATTTTGAGAAATCAACAAGTGGAGAAGTTGATAAAGGTTATTTAGATAGTTTTAAAGATGGTGATCTCGGCAAGGGAGAAGTGTTTGATATTGACGGCATGGAAAACCCAATATTCTCAATTGTTGATGAGGAATATAATTGTCAATGAAAAAGAAGGTGTGTTTTATAGCAGCAAACGATTATGCTAATTGTTTAACTGAGTGGCGCAATTGCTTGAATACATATTCAGACAAATATGAGGCAAAAATAATTTGCTTTCATAAGCACACTTTTAAATACAGTTCTCAGCATGATTGGGATATTGACGGTTCTACATCTGAAGATTTAGAGTCCGCTAAGAATTGGTTGCTACAAAGTGATATAGTGATTGTCGCAGAAGAAATTGGCGTACATTGTAATAGAGGCGTTGCGGAAGAATATTCGAATAAAGGAGAAATTTCAAATATTGATGAATATAGGAGCAGCACTTTACTTAAGATTGATAATTTGTTTCAAATTGAACTTTATGGAAAAGATAAACCGAAAAAAATGATCAATTTTCACTCTGGAAGCGTCTATAGGAGACAGTATAAACCCCTCAACTATTTTAGTTTTGAATATCAAAAAACCTTTTATGGTCCAGATCTCTATAGATTGGGACCTAACAAGGAAAAAGATAGAGTTGTTTACTGCACTTATGTTTCTGGTCTTTCTTCAAGTCAAACTAAAAAAATGATTGATGAAAAGTTTAACAAAGAAAAAATAATAATTTCTCACACACCATCAAATGTTAAAAATAAGGGCACTAAGTCTATAAATAGAGTTGTTAATAGGGTGTTAAAAAATATAAAAAATCCTGACAGATTTGAGTATGTTGTAAGAACTGGTGTATCTCATGATGAGATAATTGATCTAAAAAAGAATTCTCACATTTGTATAGGTGAGTTTACAGATCAATCTTTTGATATTGGTGGATTTGGTGTTAGTACGATTGAAAGTGCTGCTTATGGAAATGTCTGTCTTGCATCAACTTACAACATAACAGAGGACGCTGTTAATAAAGCAAATGAGGGAGTTGGCAGCAAACAAATGAAAATTGTTGATATTGGAAACACTGAATCTTATTTTGAAAAAGTTCTTACAAGAATTTTATCTCTTGAAACAGATAAAATTAAAAAACTTGCAAATGTGACGTATAATTGGTATGAGGAATACTTGTCACCAATGTCTGTGTGCAAGAAATTAGAATATGAGTTTGAAAACTAAAATAGGTATAGTTGATTATGGATTGGGTAACGTTGGATCCATACAGAACATGCTTAAAAAGATTGGATATCATGATGTTTGCGTTGTAAAAAGTAAAAATGATTTCAATAAAGTTTCAAAATTAATTTTACCCGGCGTTGGTGCTTTTGATACAGCAATGAAAAAAATCCAAGATAGTTTTGGAATTGAGTATCTAAAAGATCAGATTATAAATAAAAAACAATCAACTCTTGGCATATGTCTAGGTATGCAAGTTTTGGCAAACGATAGCGAAGAAGGTTGTTTGAAAGGACTTGAACTTATAGATTGTTCTGTCAAAAAGATAATTGTTGAAGAAGGGACAAATTTAAAAATTCCACACATGGGTTGGAATTATGTAAAAACAGAAAAAGAAAATCTATTAATGAGTGGATTGGAAAACAAAGATTACTATTTTGTTCATTCCTATTATGTTGATTGTCATAATCAAGAAAATGTCTTAATGACAACAAATTACCATAAGGACTTTGCTTCTGTGATATCCCGTGATAATATTTACGGTGTTCAATTTCACCCTGAAAAAAGTCATAAGCATGGTATGAAATTACTGAAAAACTTTGTTGAACTATGCTGAGAAAAAGAATAATACCATGTCTTTTAATGCTGGATGGCAATTTAGTAAAGACGAGAAAATTTAAAGAACCAAAATATGTTGGCGATCCAATAAATGCTGTAACCATCTTCAATGATAAAGAGTTGGATGAGATTATCTTACTAGATATTGGTTGTTCAAAAAATAATACTGAAATAAACTACGATATTCTTGAAAAGGTTGTTAAAGAATGCTTTATCCCTCTAACCTATGGCGGTGGAGTGCAAACTATAGACCAGATGAAAAAAATCTTTTCTTTGGGAGTAGAGAAAATAGTAGTAAACAATTCAGCAATAAACAATCCTAAACTTTTAAAAGAAGCAGTTAAAATGTTTGGATCACAGAGTATAATAGCAGGAGTTGATGTTAAGAAAAGTTTTTTTAAGAAAAACAAGATCTTTTCACACGTAAGCGGAAAAACCTTAAATAAACCGTTAGAGAAATATTTTATCGAATTGCAAGAAATTGGAGTTGGTGAAGTGTTTTTAAACTCTGTTGACGGAGATGGGACCTGGGAGGGTTACGATGTCAGTACCAACAAAGCAATATCAAAACTTTTAAATGTGCCAATTATTGCTTGCGGAGGCGCGGGAAACCATAAACATATTCATTCTCTGTTTAATAGTACAGATGTTATGGCAGCAGCGCTTGGAAGTATGGCAGTTTATCAAAAGAAAGATTTTGGCGTTTTAATAAATTTTCCGCTAAAAAAAGAAAGAGAGAGAATTTTATATGAAAGAGTGTAATATATGTCTATATAACGACGATGCGATACCACACATCGATTTTGATGAGAATGGGGTGTGCAATTATTGCAAGCAGCATGAAACAATGTCAGTAGAGTTTCCCATTGGGGAATCTGGTGATCAAAAACTAAATGACATTATTCAGCAGATAAAAGAAGATGGTAAAACAAAGCAATACGACGTTGTTGTTGGGTTTAGCGGTGGATGTGATTCTTCTTACCTACTAGACTTGGCAGTTAAGCATGGGTTGAGACCATTAGCAGTTCATTATGACAACACATGGAACTCTAAGATTGCAGTTGAAAATATTTACAAACTAACAAAAAAACTAAATGTAGACTTATATACACACGTTGTCGACACAAAAGAACACAATTTGGTTTATAGGTCTCTATTGAACGCATCAGTTCCAGATATTGATAGTCACAATGATATGGGGTTACAAACAACTTTGTATCTAGCGGCAGAGAAATATAACATTAAATACATTTGGCAGGGTCACGCTTTTAGAACTGAGGGGATTACCCCGCATGGATGGACCTATATTGATGCAAAGTACGTTCAGAGCGTCCACACAGCGAATGGTGGCAAGAAAATCAAGACAATACCATTAATGTGGTTGCACAAATGGTTTAAATGGATGCTATACAATAAAATAAAAAGAATAAGACCTCTCTATTATATTGATTATAAGAAGCAGGAAGTTAAGAAATATCTAAAAGAGAAGTATGATTGGGAATGGTATGGTGGTCATCATATGGAGAATAAGACTGCATACTTTGTAAACAACTATTGGTTGCCTAATAAGTTTAAAATAGACACTAGAATTGTAGAGTTATCAGCACAGATTAGATCGGGACACATGACAAAACAGGAAGCAAAGGAAGTTTTGTCAGAAAAAATGACATACGATGACAGTTTGACAGATGAGGTTAAAAGTCGTTTAGGGTTGACAGATGAAGAGTTTGGTGTTATAATGAGGAACCCTAATAAAAGTTTCAAAGATTTTAAAAACTACAAAAAGACTTTTGAAAATTTAAGATGGGTTTTTTGGTTACTATACAAAACAAACTTTGTACCAAAAAGTTTTTACGATAAATACACAAAAAAATATGATTAAAAAAGTTATTATACTCGGAACAGGTGGAAATTGCCTGGATATATTAGACACAATCAACGATATTAATGAAAAAGAAAAGAAATATGAATGTGTCGGTTTTTTAGACGACAATGAAAGCATGTGGGGCAAAACCTTAATGGGTAAAAAAGTTTTAGGTCCGCTCAAACTTGCTAAAGATTATGATGATTGCTTTTTTGTAAATGGAATAGGGAGCGATAGAACCTTTCTGTTTAAAAAGAAGATTATCGATTCAACTGGTGTAACACTAGATAAGTTTGAAACAATTATTCATCCCACTGCAAGTGTTTCTAGGACTGCAAAACTTGGTAATGGAGTTGTTGTATTTCAAAATGTTACAATTACCACAAATGTGGAGGTGGGTAATCATGTTATTATTTTACCCAATTCAATAGTAAGTCACGACTCAATAGTTGGTGATTATTGTTGTATAACTGGCGGTGTTGCTATTTCTGGAATGGTTAAGATAGGAGAGTTCTGCTATGTTGGTACTGGCAGTTCAATTAGAAATGGTGTGACAGTAGGTAAGAACAGTTTGATAGGCATGGGAGGCGTAGTTACAAAAGATATTGAGTCTGAATCAGTTGTTTACGGAGCACCCGCAAAATTTATTAGGAAAACATGAAGAGAATTTTAAAAGATAAAAACATTTTAGTTACAGGCGGCGCTGGTTTTATTGGCGGTTCTTTGGTTAGAAAACTACAATCAGATAACAATGTTGTAGTATACGATAATCTTTTTCACGAAAGATTAGATTTTTCGGAAATAAAGAACTCAATTAAGTTTGTAAAAGGTGACATCTTGGACTATGATTTACTAGAAAGTGTCATACGAGAAAATAAAATAAATGTTGTTGTTCATGCTGCCGCGATTGCAGGTATAGACACGGTTACTAAAAACCCTGTTAATACAATGGAGGTTAACGCAATTGGCACATTTAATGTCTTGAGGGCATGTACCGCAAACATGGAAAACATCGAGCAGGTTCTTGAGTTTTCAACTTCTGAGGTCTTTGGTCCAACCGCCTACAAGACAACAGAGAAAGATAAGACTGTAACTTGTGCTACTGGTGATGCACGTTGGATATATGCCGTTAGTAAACTGGCAGGAGAACACATGTCTAGTTGTTATCACAAGCAATACAACTTACCAGTAACCACTGTGCGACCATTTAATGTTTATGGTCCAGGTCAGGTTGGCGACAGCGCAATGCGAACATTTGTTTTAAACGCCTTAAGTGATAAGGATATAACAATACATGGTGATGGATCTCAAATAAGAGCATGGTGCTATATTGACGACTTTATTGACTGCATTATGAAGTGTCTGAGCGATGATAGCGCAATAGGTGAATGTTTTAACATAGGAGACTCAAAGTCCGTAGTTACAATATTTCACTTGGCAAAAATGATAAAAAGATTAGCGAAGTCTAATTCAGAAATTAAATTTGTATCTGCAAATCAGGCAGATGTTTCCTTGAGAATTCCTAGTGTAGAAAAAGCAAAAAATGTTTTAGGATTTGAAGCGGCAGTAGGAATTGAAGAAGGGATTGAAAAAACAATCGAATATTTTAGAGGTAAAAATGATTAAGTTTTTTGATTACACAAGAGTGTTAAAACCACATAAAGAAGAGATTTATGAAAGAATGGATCGGATATTTGACGATGGAATATTCATTCTAGGAGGTCAAGTAAAGGAGTTCGAAGATAAGTTCGCGGAATATACTGGAGCAAAGCACGCTGTAGGTGTTTCAAGCGGCACAGACGCCCTGCTAACGATCTTTATGGCACTAGACCTAGAACCAGGGGATGAGGTCATAGTAACGCCATATACGTTTGTGGCGTCGATTACATCTATTGTTAGGGCGGGATTGAAACCAGTATTTGTTGACGTTGAAAAAGACTCTTATCATCCCACAGTTGATTCAATTATTGAAAAGTGGACTGATAAAACAAAAGCAGTTTTGTACGTGCATTTGTTTGGAGAGGCGATTGACTTAGATAAGTTAAAAAAGCACTGTGAACAAAATGATGCATTCTTAATTGAAGACTGTGCTCAATCTTTTGGATCAAAATACAGTGATGGAAAAAGTGTTGGCACCATCGGAGATGCTGGAGCATTTAGTTTCTTTCCAGCAAAAAACTTAGGGTGCTTGGGCGATGGGGGAATGGTCATAACTTCAAATGATGCCTTGCATGAAAAAGTATCAATGATTCGAAAGCATGGGTCTAAAAAGAGGTATTACCACGAAATTTTGGGTGGTAACTTTCGCCTGGATACAATTCAAGCAGCAGCATTGAATGTTCTCTTGCCACAGATAGATACTTGGGTTTCTAAAAGAAAAGATAACGCCAATTATTATTTAAAAAATATAAGAAATAACAATATAATAGGGTTACCGGAAGACTATCCAGGTAATTCATGGAATCAGTTTGTAATTCGAACCAAGTTTAGAGATGAGTTGCAGAAGCATCTAAAAGAGAACGGCGTTCAAACTTTTATATACTGGGAATTGGGATGTCACAAGCAAGAAGTCTTTAAAGACGAAGACTTTTCTAAGGTGCAAATGAACAACACAGATGAGATTTGTGATCAAGTATTGGCGTTGCCAGTTTATCCAATGTTGAAAGAAGAAGAGCGTAAAAAGGTTGTAGAGTTAATTAACTCTTTTAAGGTAGGAGAATAAAATGATACATGAGACAGCAAATTTGTATGATTCTTGTACTATAGGAGATAATACAAAAATCGGTGCATTTTCAGAAATAGGAAAAGATGTAAAGATTGGAGATAATTGTTCAATTGGTTACGGTGTATTTATACCAGAGAACGTAATTCTAGAAGATGGTGTTTTTATAGGTCCTGGTACTGTATTTACAAATGATAAATACGCCCCATCAAGAGGGAAGTGGAGAGATGATCCCCCAACAGTTGTGAAGGCGGGGGCAACAATAGGCGCAAATTGCACGATTCTACCTAGTTTAACCATTGGTGAGGGTGCTAGAGTTGGCGCTGGTTCTGTAGTCACAAGAGACGTTGAGCAGGGATCCATTGTTTTTGGAAATCCTGCTAAAAAGAGATAAAACAAATTAAAATTATTTAAGGAGACATAAGTGAAAAATTTTGGTCTAATTGGTGCAGCGGGATATATTGCACCAAGACACATGCAAGCAATTAAAGAAACAGGAAACAATTTGAAGGTAGCGTTAGATCCATCTGATTCTGTTGGAATTATGGATTCATACTTTCCAGACGCTTCTTTTTTTACAGAGACGGAAAGATTTGATAGACACATAGACAAGTTAAAGCATAAGGGTCAAGGATTAGATTACATATCTGTTTGCTCACCCAATTATCTTCACGATTCTCATGTCCGTCTTGGGTTGAGGGCAGGTTGTGATGTGATTTGTGAAAAACCACTGGTTTTAAACCCCAAAAACATTGACTATCTCAAGATTCTAGAGGAGCAGACTGGTAAAAAAATTAATAACATTTTACAATTAAGACACCACTATATCATAAAAGAGTTGAAAAATAGTGTTGAAAACTCTCCAAAAGATAAGATTTATGATTTTGATTTGACATACATTACTTCTCGTGGGTTGTGGTACCACCACTCTTGGAAGGGAGATGAAAGTAAGTCTGGTGGACTTGTAACTAACATTGGTGTTCACTTTTTTGATATGCTTATGTGGATTTTTGGAGGTGTTGAGGAGAACATTGTCCATGAGAGAAACAAAAGCGCTGTTAGCGGAACTCTTAGACTTGAAAGAGCAAATGTAAGATGGTTTTTAAGTTGCGACTACAATAGATTACCACAGGAAGTCAAGGACAAGGGACAAAGGACCTTTAGGAATATTTCTATAGACGGAAACGAAATGGAATTCAGTAAGGGATTTACAGATTTACATATTAAAAGTTATCAAGAAATTTTGAATGGAAATGGTTTTAGGATTGAAGAAGTCAAACCGTCAATTCAATTGGTATATGATATTGCAAAATCAGAACTAGTGGAGGTATAAAATGATTTTATCTGATCAAGCGTTAGGTGCAGTAATGATGGCACTACAGAAATCTTTACTAGAACAATCAGACATTGTTCCAGTTTTAAAGAGTTTTAATTTTACAGCAGATGGAGAGGAGTTAACAGTTGACAACCCACCATCATTCAAGTTGGACGAGTTTGATGATGCAGAAGATAGTTGAGAAACCTTGGGGGCATGAAAAGATTATCGTTCATACTGACAAGTATGTTATGAAAAAACTGTTCATTAAAGCAGGTCAGCGATTGTCTAGGCAGTTTCATGTCCAGAAAGACGAAACAGTATATGTTTGCCAGGGAATGCTTCTTCTAGATTTGTCAAGAAATGATAATGAGAGTAATATTGTGAAACTGAAAGAGGGTAAGTCTTGGAGAATTACACCAAATACAATTCACAGATTTACTGCACCAGAGAATCAAGATGTTGTACTATATGAGGTCTCAACACCAGAATTAGACGATGTTGTACGCCTTTCAGACGATTATGGGAGAGCAGGTGCCTAAGTATCATTATAAATGTAACAGTTGTACGAGAGAGTGGTGGGAGTGGTTACCCGTTTCCGAATCAAATAGAAAGGTATGCCCTCATTGTCAGGGACCACCCCCACAAAAAATTCCCACTGGATTCACGGTGATCGGAGGGAAAGTTGAAGAAAAAAAAGATTCCAAAGAAAATGTAGTATCTCATATTGAAGAAAATAGAGAAATTCTTAAAAAAATGAGAGAACAAGCAAAAACCAAGGATGTGTTTGAAAATGATTGAAAGTTTAGCAATAATAGGGACAATAATCTTTATTGGTCTTTTTTTCGGGTCTGTTTGGTTCAATGTGTTTTTAATAAGAAAACTTTTGTACTTCAATGAAAATTTTGATCAGATTGATCTATCGGTGGATAGTTTTACAAAACACCTAGAGGAGTTGTATGATTTGCCGATGTTTTATGGCGATGAGAATTTAGAAAAATTATTAGAGCATTCAAGAGAGTTAAGAAGAGATTTAGAAGAGTTTAAGAGCAAATATTCACAATGAGAAAAAGAAAAAAGAGAACAAAAAATTTATATTTTACTAAGATACATGAAGAAGCGATAGTGCAATACGCAAGATCAACAAACTTGGCAGAAAAAACAAAACTATACGCGACATTAATACAACCAGCATTTAATGAACTTGTAGATAAGATTGTTTACACATATAAGTTTAACAATCTTCCAAATATTGATTATTTAAAGGATGATTGTAAGGTTTGGTTGACAACAATCTTGGATAAGTATAATCCAGATAGAGGGTCTAAGGCATTCTCATATTTCAGCGTAATCACCAAGAACTGGTTCATCCATAAGGTAAAAAAGAACGCTCAGGCAGCAAAGAGAGAGATTCCCATGGAAGACGTCCTAAAGACTTCTCAGAGTGAATTTATTGTAGTTGACAACCCCTACGAGAGAGACCGTGAGAAAAGAGAGTTTTGGGAGTCGCTCACATTGTTTGTGAAGAGTTTGGAAAAGAACACCTCGGTAATTAAAAACGAAAATGATCGTAAAGTCATATCTTCAATTGAATATATGCTTGAAAACATGGATAAATTAGAAATTTTAAATAAAAAAGCAATTTATTTATACTTGCGTGAAATGACAGGGTTGACAACAAAGCAATTAGCACCAACACTTAGAAAGGTTAAGGTAGAATACAGGCATTTCATTACAAAATGGAATAACTAAATTTAAAGTTATTTCTATTTATTTTTGAGGTGTTTTCATGAATAAAGAAAAACTTATAGAAGAAGCGCTAAATAACATTCGTAATGATAGAAGCACTACAGAGAACCTATTAGTAGATCTACAGCAAGAAATAAACCAAAATCAGGTTGAAAATGTAAAAGCGGGCATAGTGGCAGCAAAGTATGTTGAAACACTTCAACGTTCAAATGAACAACTTGTAAAGGTTCTTCATTTAATTCAAAAAGCAGAACAGCAAAATGGCAGTATTGAACTATCTGACAATGAAAAAGATAATCTCTTTGAGTTGATTCAAGGGGAAATGAACGAACGAGCAGCAGGTGATGAAGGGTGAAGTCTTATCAGAAATATAAAGTAGAAGACCGCGCCTTGGTAACTTCTGCTATGAGAGGAAAAATAATAAGTCCAGGCGTTGTGATTCAGCACACTCTCAATAATTTGGTGCATTCAGAAAAGTCTGAACAGGAAATATTCCCAGTTGCGGTCCCTTTAAGAAAGGTTGTGTACATCACAGGTGGTAAGGTTGATCCAAACCTCAGTAGATACTTTCTTAGTTACGAAAACAACACAGACGATTATGTTTTAATGTTTGTTGAAATCCCAGGGATTAGTTTGCCATATGGCAATTTTTTTAACAAAGAAATTTCAAAAGAAGAATTTGAAGACTCTCTTATACCAATTTACGTCAAAAAAGAGCACATAAAAGAAATACCAGAGATTGGATCTATAGTGCTGGTGAAATACGAGGATCCATCAGATCCTCTAACAGCAGAATATAATGGATTGCCTAGCAAAGATATTAGTGATGGTTTTTACAACACATATCAAAAACCAACATCGGCACAGTCATCATTTCCAAGTGGGGCACCAACAGGAGATGCAACATGACAATCAATGGATCAGTTTTAGAAAGAATTAATGAAGAACTTGAGGAACAAAGAAAAGTTATTGCTGAGGTTTCAAAAGGTAACACTTCAGCAGCATTAAGAAAAAACTTACAAAAACCAGACTTTACTGAAAATTCTGTCCTCGGAGGAGTTGTCAATCCTGGTGAGGCAGATTCAGTAATCGCACAATTACAAGACGCAAGATATGGAACACCTTTTACTGGCAAGGGAAAGGGTGGTGATTTTTCTAATAAAATTGTAATTGGTGTTGGATTTTTAAATGAACAAAAAACAGATGGAGATGTAATAGATCTGTCAGATCCAAACTTAAGATATGGTGCTGGAATAACAATCTATCAAAGAACTGATGTTGGAAAACCAAATACATTTTTAAGAGATATTGGAGGCGAATCGGGATCTAATACTGAAGAAAGGCAAAAACGCACAGAAAGAATGGCAACCACACCAACGCCACAAAAGGCAATCTCTCTTCTGGACATGACTGGTGATGTTGTTCAAATAAAAGGTCGACAACAAGTTAACATAATCTCAGGTTATGATTTTTCAATACCAAACTATGGAACAAGTAAAGACGAAAGAAGCAACACTGATTATTTGGGTGTAAATCTTATTGGTGGTGGCAACCCATCAGATGAGGAGTTGCGAAATACTTCAGGCGAGTTTGGTTTACAATCAATACCAAAGGGTGAAAATTTACAAGAAGCGTTGCAACAAATAGGAAATAGAATCAATGAAAATGCTAAAATACTAGGTAAAGTTATTAGAGGTTTGGCGATTCTAGAATCGACGTTACTTGCTCACACGCATGTTGTTCAGGCTGGTCCATTTCCAGGTATTGCACCACCCAGTATTGATTTTGCTATAGGCAGTAGTGTTAGAATCCCCGCTTTGATTAAAACAGCGCTTTCAAGTTTGACGCAAGTTTACAATTCAACTGCTCAGAAGGTCAACATGTCTGTTGTCTCAAAGGGGCATATTAACAGTAGGTGGAATAAAACGAACTAAGATGGCAACTAAACAAGAAGAAGCAAAAAAAGTAGCGGTAACTGACGGTGGTGTAACACCACAAACAACAGCAGGTTGGGTAATTTCTACACAAGAAATAATTACACAACTTGATACGGGTGCAACTCAAATTGCAAATTTGACAAATCAGTTAAATGCAACACTGTCACAACTTGCTGGATTGGACTTAAATGGAAAGTGTAAGGGCGCGACGATTCCTACTACAGAGGGTGGGGATACTTCTTTCTCAAGCGCAGCAAAAGGTTGTAACCCTTTCAGAGAAGATATTGAATCTCTTGGTGACGATCCTAGCGCAGCAGAAGTAACTGCTTTAGTTTTAAAAGTTATTGCCAAACTCACAGGACCGTCCAGGTTCCCAGCGTGCGTGTCAGAACAATACACCAAAATTTTAAGCATCATACCAGTTGAGTTTTATTTACTTCTTTTACTAAAAAAACTTGTTGAAAATAGTTTAATAACTGTCGAAGAGATAGAAACTGTGGGTGCATGTAAAAATGTCCCAGGGTTAACTAAAAAGGTTAAGAACTTAGACTTCTCAATACCACAAGTACAAATTCCTACATTGCCGACACTGCCATATATTAATATTCCAGACCTGTATGACATTCTAATAAATTTAATTTTAGAGGGCATCTGTTTTGGTTTGTGTACTGCTATAACACCGCTAATACAAAAATTAGCAGAAGCGGTGCAAGAATCAAATCAAAATGTTTTAGAGTCACTCTTCCCAGTAACAGAATCAGAGAGTCAACCTTTAAAGAAGGTACCAGTTGGTCAGTTCTTAAATGATGCTGTATTGACTGAAATAAAATCATTTGTTAATAAAAACATACCAAATCCTGATGACATCTCAAAAGAACAAATAAAAAATTACATTATTAATGTTCAATCAGATGACTCAATTACACAAGAACAATTTTTATTTTTATTATTGGGTAAACTTGACTGTGGAGTTGTTGAGAAGGTTCAAAAAATCCCTGAAACTATAAAAGTTTTTGATTTAGATAGTGAAAATAAAGTTTTAGGGTTCTTCTCTTTTGTTGGTAGCGTAATAAACATGTTAAGTTTTGCCAATTCATCAAAAACTGGTATTTGTGATCCAGATCCTTGTGAAATTAATCCAGATACAGTACAAGGTATAAGTGACATATGTTCTCTATTTGCAGATCCAACCGCAAATATTTCAGCAAATGATCTGTTAAATGAGTCAGGTGTTTCAAACTTTATTTCTGATAATTTAAAAGAACTTTTTGATAATATTGCAAAATTAAATAAAACTTATAATCCAGTTATTGGACTTGAAGGCACAACCGATGACCCAGCAGAGGCAGCGAAACAGAGAGATAACATACAATCACAGTCATATATTAAAAAATACAGTGATTTTATTCTAAACTTTAATGAGATTTTAATCGTTTCATATGATAATGTAAGTCAAACCACAGATTTTGAAAGAACAACTATAAGAGATGTAGTTTTTAAAATTAGAGACAAGTATTATCTTGAAACATTCCCATTCGCTCGCGTTTATGCGCTTAAGGAGTTACAAGGTCAGCAAAAATTGATTTCATCAGATGATTTTACTGGTAATAACGGCATAACAAATATTGGTTTGTCACCAAAATCAGATTTTAAATATAATGGATATTCTAGATTTTCTAGTCAGCAAATAAAGAACAAACTAAATGCTTTATCCGAAGATCTCGATATAAAAATAGAAGAGACTAATTCTGACATGGAAGACTTTTTGCTTCTGAAGGCAGAATACTTATAACTAAAGGCGTTGATATAGATGATAGGTTTTAAACAGTATACAATAGCAGCATTAGAATACTTGATTGGTGAAAGAATGAGAAATTATTTTCTCTTTTACTATGGTCCAAGAATTCTTTTATATGTTGAAAATAGAGATTTTTTTTACAAAGGCGATAACTTAATAACTGTAGAAGAGGGCGCACAGAAAACTTATGATCTTTACAGAAACAATACAAAAGTTTTATACCCTGAAGATACAAGTTTTGATTTTGGTACCATAAGTGAGAGCACGCTGCCTTATTATGAATTTGCAGCAGATTACTTAAAACAGAATGGCAGAGTTGCAACAATAACACCGCCTGACCCTAGCGTGAGCATAACACCTCTTAGAGAACTATTTTTTCAACAATTATATAAATTTAAGTTGCAAATTAGTTTAGATATTACTGCACTTTCTGTAGATCAGCGCACTGTTATAAAAGACTTTTTAGATTATTTAAAAACACCTACTGAAAGTTCTCAAAAAATAGCACTAGATGAGAGCGAATATGATTTGCAACTTAGAACGCTATTAAACGGTTCTAATTTTTCAGTATTTAAGTTTTTTAAATTTCAAAATGACGTAGGTCAAGATTCAGGACCTTGTTGTGCTTTTGCGGATAAAATGCCATTGCAACCAAGCGTTGAAGGATCGCAAGACCCGCTTGAACTAGAACCAAGCAGGGCGCTTGTTTCATTTTCGGCGTCTACTACAGAATTAGATAAGAAACTGGCAAGAATTATAAAGGCATGTGCGGGGTTTGGAACTGATGAGAAGGCAATTAAAGATACAGTTAAAAACATGAGTCAAGCGGAAAAGTGTTATGTTTGTAAAAGGAAGAAAGAGTTTAAAGGTCCAAGATCCATTCTTGCAGAGATTGAGAGCGAGTTGAGTGGTACTACACTTTTATTTGTTTATGATGCCTTAAATTGTAAACAATTCGGATGGAGTAAAAAAGAAGGAAATGTTAAAGGATCAACAATTGCACAAGGATCTGCTGCGGCATCAAAGTGTAAAAAACCTTTTGAAGAGCAGAATGTTGACAAAGGTGATTTTTCAAATATTGCAGATGTTGCAGACAGTAAAAAGTTCTACAGAAACATTGCCTTGAGGAACGCGGTGAATAATACGAATGATATTATAGATCAGAACCTAATTAGTGTAATAGACGGAGAGTAAAAAATGCCAGTAGGTATATCAGCAAAACTTCCACTTGCATACACAAAGGTCGACGGACCATATCTTTTAACAAAAGATTTGCAAGAAAATGCAAGACAGAATTTAAAAAATTTAATTTTTACAATTCCTGGTGAAAGAATTATGAATACTGATTTTGGCGTTGGGTTTAGTTCTTTATTGTTTGAGAATTACAACCAACAAATGATTGAGGGGTTGAAGGAAAGACTATTTACACAGGTGGATAGATATCTACCATTTATAAATATTTTAAATGTAATTACTAGAATAGAGGAAAACACTGCTTATTTGAGAGTTGAATATTACATACCAAACATTGCAGTTTCTGATACTTTGGAACTTGACGTTAAAAATAATTTTGAGTAGGGAAAGAGATGCCAAATAAAAAAGTAAAACCAGTAAAATATGCCAGCAAAAACTTTGAAGAAATAAAGCAACAGTTGGTGACATATGCAAAAACTTATTATCCTGATACATACAAGGATTTTAATCAGGCGTCTTTTGGTTCTTTAATGCTTGACACAGTTGCCTACATAGGTGACATGCTTTCGTTTTATATCGATTATCAATCAAACGAATCTTTTATTGATAGCGCAATAGAAACTCAGAATCTTTTAAAGTTAGCAAAGCAATTTGGATATAAAAACCCTGCTTCTTTTTCATCAGCAGGCAAATGCGCCTTTTATGTTCAGGTCCCTGCCAATACTGATGGAACACAAAATTTCGATTTAATTCCTACTCTTAAAGAGGGAACAACTCTTTCAAGTAACACCGGAACATCATTTACACTTACATCAGATGTAGACTTCACAAAAACAGATACAGAAATTGTTGTTGCAGCAGAAGTTGAAGGAGTTCCAACAATATATGCCTATAAGTCTTACGGCGATGTTTTATCTGGTATTATAGAGACTGAGATATTGGAAGTCACCCAATACGAAAAGTTTTTAAAATTAACTTTGGATGCAGATGAGATAACTGAAATTATTTCTGTAGTGGATAAAGAGGGTAATGAGTATTATGAGGTTCCCTATCTTTCTCACAATGTAATTCTACAACCAATAAGAAATCCAAATATTGAAGGCGGCGAAGATGCCCCATATATTTTAAGAGAGAAATTGTCATCTAGAAGATTCATAGTTGACGTTGATGAGAACGGTAAAACCTCCTTACAGTTTGGATATGGTTCAGAAGACAGCATAAAAGAAGATGATTACCCTGATCCATCTAGAACTTCATTGCAGAGGTATGCCAGAACATATTATTCAGACGATAGTTTTGATCCAAATGTTTTATTGGAAAATGATAAGTTTGGTGTCGTACCACCTGTTGGTGGATTAAGTGTAACTTTTAGACGCAACAATGGTGATTCTGTTAATGTGCCAGTAAATTCTGTAGATTCTGTTGATGAACCACAATTATCTTTTAACACTGATAGTCCTCCCTCTTCTGAGAATCTTTCTTTTATCAGATCATCACTTGATGTTGATAACGAAGAAGCAATATTGGGGAATGTCGCAGATGTTACCCAGGAAGAAATTAGAATCAGAGCATTAAACGCCTATTCTTTGCAGAATAGAGCAGTGACTCAACAAGATTACATTAGTTTAATATATCGAATGCCAGCAAAGTTTGGCGCTATTAAAAGAGCAAATATCGTTCAGGACAAGGATTCATTTAAAAGAAACTTAAACTTGTACGTCATATCTGAGGATATAGATGGAAATCTAACAACAACACCATCAACAGTCAAAGAGAATTTGAAGGTTTGGTTGAATCAATATAAAATGATTAATGACACAATCGATATTTTAGATGGGTATGTGGTAAATTATTTTGTAGAATACAAAGTTTTGGGCGCATTAGATTACTCACAGTCAGAAGTTTTAAACCAGTGTAATGACGCAATAAAGCAGTTGTTGGCAACTCAATCTTTGTTTGGGCAACCATTTTACATTTCTGACATCTATAAAGTATTAAATGATCTTGATTCTGTTATTGACACTCAAGATGTGCAAATTAAACAAAGATTTGGTGAAAATTATAGTCCATTTGCTTTTGATATCAACGGTGCAACAACTGACGATGGCAGATTTATCATTGTACCAGAAAATGCAATTATGGAATTAAAATCACCAGATGAAAATATTATTGGAGTGGTAGTCTAATGGCAATCAGAAGATTTAAAGCAACAAAAGATAATACCATCACTAACGCGTTTAAAGCGAACCTTACTACTCGTGGTACTGGTTCAAACATGGGTGAATCAGATATTCTAGAAGTTTTTAGTATATATGCACAAGCAAACACCGCTTCTAGTGAGTTATCAAGAGTTTTAATTGAGTTTGACATCAACGCTTTGTCAGCATCAAGAGACAGTGGCAATATCCCAGATTCTGGATCTGTTGATTTTTACTTAAGAATGTTTAATGCTGAACATTCTTCAACCACCCCAACAAACTATACTCTTACAGTCGCAGCAATCTCACAGTCATGGACAGAAGGAATTGGTCTTGATATGGATGATTACTCTGATCCTGGCGCTTCAAACTGGATTGATGCAAGTTCCACTACTACATGGACCATTCAAGGTGGTGATTACCTTACTGGAACATTGGATACCGTTTCAACACAAGTATTCCCCACAGGTATCGAAGATTTACAGGTTGATGTAACTCATCAAGTTGAAGAGTGGTTAAATAACAATACTGCTAGTTATGGATTTGGCGTATTTTTAACATCATCTTTAGAAGAGGCAGCAACTTCATACTACACAAAGAAATTCTTTGCAAGAGATAGTCAATACTTTTTGAAGCGACCCGTTATTGAAGCAAGGTGGAACGACAACAGAGGCGATGATGCTGCTAATTTCTATTTGAGTTCATCTAGAGTTCCAGCAGCAGATAACTTAAATAAACTATACCTTTACAACTATGTTAGAGGTCAGTTGCAAAATATACCAGGAGTTGGAACTGGAGATATTTTATTGAGTGTTTACTCTGGTTCTAATTCTGTTTTAGATACATCAAAGATAGGACTTCCTGTTGGCGGCGGTGTTGTTGCCAATGGGGATAGAAACATTACGGGTAGTTATGTTTCAACAGGTATTTATTCAGCAGAGTTTGCCTACACAAGTTCAGGTATAACTGAAATATATCCAGTTTGGCACAGCGGATCAACAGAATACTTAACTGCATCAGCAGTTACAGTGAATACTTTTGAGACACAAACACCCTACCCTATAAATTCTTATAAAACAAGTATTACGAACCTACAGTCTGAATATGGATCATCTGACGTTGCTCACTTTAGAGTGTTTGTACAAAACAAAAACTTTGAAGCAACTGTTTATACTATTGCATCAACAGCAGTTGAACCAACAATTGTAGAGAAAATGTATTACAAGGTTCAAAGATTTGTTGATGAGCAGGTAGTAATTGATTACGGCACTGGGTCTGGAAATGCAAGTTATTCACAACTTTCTTATGATTCTGCTGGAAATTATTTTGATTTGGATATGAGCGTCTTCGAACCAGATTTTTCATATCAAATTAGTTTTTTAATTAATGACGCAGGTAATTACTATGAACTAAAAGATAAATTTAAATTTAGAGTAATTGACGAAAACGACCTACCGGGTTAATAAAAATCTAATAGCAAAATAATTATAAAGACATGGGTACAAAAAGTTTTTTTAACAAGCAGAAGTCACAAGAAGTAAAAGTTCGCGGACAAGAAAAATCAACAATCGCAGATATCAGAGATGATATTGAATCTGAAGATTATGTAAAAGAACATACAATAGATAAGTTAAACTTTTTACCTGAGTTGGACTTTGAAGATCCCAAAAATTTTGTAAAATACGGATCTGCAAAAGATTACTATGTTGATTTAGTTGATAGCGTTGTTCAATCATATCCATATGATGGATCTCTCGCAGAAAAATTAAATTATCGAAATGGATTGGTTGCAATTCAAAAACACGAGTTTGATAAAAACTATCCAAGGTTTGTTGGTTATGCAAACTTTGGAGATGAAAGTTACTCTGCTGTTCTTGGAACTCCATTCACAGTAGGCGACATAACTTTTACTTTTGGTCAGAACGTAACAGATCATTACGTTATAACAGACAACTACTCTAAAAATCTTGTATATAATTCTACTTCAAGTCAGGTTGGCAGTATTGAACTTAACTTTTCTGAAGGAGTAACGGTAGAATTTTGGATGAAAAAGGAATTTTTTCCTGATCCTAGTGAAACACAGAATGAGGTTATTTTCTCTATTAGTAACGAGAGAACCGCAACTGACCTATTTCAAATTACAACTGATGTAACTGGATCGGGTAAAGAGAAATTATATGCAACTTTTTCAAAGACAACTTCTTATGAACCAGAGTTCGTATACGAATTTGACACCGGCATTTCACAATCCAATGGTCTTGGTTTGGCAGATGGCAACTGGCACCATTATGCGTTTGCCTTCTCTACCAGTTCAACTGGATATGTTGGAGAGTTTTACGTTGACGGTCGATTTAGGGAAAAGAAGTTTTACACGCATCCAAGTCCACAATTCAATTTGACGGGTACTCTTGATGCCACAGTCGCCGCCTCATCTCACTATACATATTTGGGGGACGGTTCGCTTCTTGGTTCTATTGACGAAGTTCGTCTTTGGAAAACCGCAAGAAACGCCAAAGAAATTGGCGTAAATTACTTTTTTGATGTCGGCGGCGGCGGCAATACCGACACAACAAAAGTTAATGACAACAATCCATTAGGATTATCGCTATATTATAAGTTTAATGAGAGCAACACAGGTGATTCTAATGTTGATAGTGTTGTATTGGATTATTCTGGGCGTTTAACAGATGGAGTCTGGGTTGGATACAATACCACCTCAAGAACTTCGGGATCTGCAATAATTGAATCAGGTACCACTAGAGAAGTTGGTGAACCAATTATATATTCAACTCACCCAGATGTTGTTACATACAAAGCAGATAAAATAACTTCTGGTTCATTGTATGACGCTGAAAACATTGGCAGCATGTACGACATGCTACCACAGTGGATAAGCGACGACGATGCCGCCAACGGTCTTCTAATTCGTAAGATGATGCAGATTATGTCTAGTTACCTAGACACGCTTCACGCGCAAATTACGGCGATTTCACAACTACAAGATGGATCTTATGTTAGTGGGTCAAATGCCAAACCAAATCCATTCTCAAAAAGAAATCTGATTTCTTATGGATTTGACATCCCAGATGTGTTTATTGACCCAGGCGTTATTGAAGAAATATACTTTAAAGACGAGAAAAGAGTTTATGAAGAAAAATTATATAATCTAAAAAACTTAATTTTTCAAAACATATTTAACAACTTAAATTACATTAATAAATCTAAAGGTACAGAGAAGTCATTTAGAAACTTGTTCCGCTGCTTTGGAGTTGACAATGAACTTGTTCGTTTGAACATGTATGCAGATGGTCAAGAATATGAATTAAAAGAGAACTATGTAGCGTCACAAGCAAAAAGAAACATTATTGATTTGTCCGGTTACAACGATGGAAATAGTAGATCATCAGTAATCTACACATTCGCAGATCCATCTAAAAGCACCGATGAGACAGGTGATAGTGGATACATCCCATCCTCATCAAACGTTTATATTCCATTGACTTTTGAAAACCAGTTTCAATTTCCTAAGTTTGTAGATTTTCCTGACAATTATTTGGACAAATTATCAAAAGTTTCATTGTTCGGTGTACACAGCGCCAGTAGTGACACTACAAGCACAACTATCCCAACGGGCGATTTGAACTTTAAGGTATATGCAGAGACAAATACAAACAATAAAACACAATTTGTCTTAGAGACCAATATTGGAACTGTTACTGAATTAACATCTTCATTCTACGAGGATGTTTATGACAACACCAATTGGACTTTCGCTGTTAGAACAAAACCAAGAGAATATCCTTTTGCTCAACATGTAACAGCATCAGATGTATTCGATTTAGAATTTTACGGTGTAAATTATGTTTCAGGGTATAAATTACATGAATTTACTGCTTCGGCAGAGGTGAATTTAAACGACGACATAGGACAATTTATAACAGGGTCCAACAAGAGATTGTATGTTGGAGCAGATAGGGAGAACATTACAGGGTCTCTAAACTATAAATCAAATACAAGGTTGGTATCATCACGCGTTTGGTTTGATTACCTTGAAGATCAAGAACTTAGAAACCATGCAAAAGACGTTACAAATTACGGTAGAGAGTATCCATATCAAAATTCATTCATATTTGAAAATGGAGAGTCAGAAAGTTATGTTCCAAGAATTAGCACTTTGGCACTTCACTGGAATTTTGAAAATATTACAGGTTCTGACTCAAGCGGCAAGTTCTTAATTCAAGATACCACATCTGGATCAAGTTATGAACTCGATTCAAGGTTTGCAGGTGGAGAATACTCTAGATATGTTGGTCCAAACTACAGCGGACAAGGTTCAGAATTTTCTACTAACTCAACAGACGTTGTAGATTTTCTATTTGTTGATACAGCAGAACAACAGTTGCCAGAAAACTTATATAGTTCTGATTTAATTGAGATTAGGCAAGGGGATGACAGTATCTTTAAAAAGGATAGTCGTCCAAGCAAATACTATTTTGCAGTTGAGACAAGTTTATATGATTCAATATCACATGACATTCTTGGATTCTTTGCTTCTATTAACGACTTTAATAGTCTTATTGGAGCACCTGAAAATGCATATCGACCAAACTACAAAAACTTAGAAAAACTAAGACAATTGTTTTTTGAAAACGTAACAAATGAACCTGATTTAGAAAAGTTTGTAAATCTTTACAAATGGATGGATGGTGCATTAGACAGTGTTATTAGCAACTTAATACCTGCTTCTGCAAAAACATCAGACCAAGTTAGAAACATAGTTGAAAGTCACATACTAGAAAGAAGTAAATATATAAGAAAATACTTATCAGTTTTGGAATACACTATTCCATTTAACGCCAATTTAAACAATAATAGCAACGTTCTATTGCCAACTAATGAAGGTGTGACAAGTATACAGATTAATCCACCTTCAGGTGCTCCTCTTGTCAGCACAATTAAATCTGTGTCTTCAATGACAAACTATGTTGACTCAGAAATTATAGGAAATACATCTCCAAAATATAAACAAGGATTACAACCTGGAAACAAAACGTTTAAGGACAAAACAAGTTTTGCTACAAGTGCTGAACTTAGTACGCCAACAGCGCAGACTAAAGATTCACCATCTCAAATTGTTAGTTCTAAAGACTTATCATCGCCATTGCCAGGAACCTTTTTTGGATCACCTCTCGATCAGGGTACAAAGCAGTTATGGTTCTTAAATAAAGCAGAAAGAAACCCAGGCGGTCTTTTATCAACTGGTGTTGAATCTGTTGATGCTGCAAGAGTTCAGCAACAATATAACAATTATCAGGTTTTAACTGGTTCTAGACAACCCGTTTACACATTTAGAGCAAATGCTAGTAAACCAATATCACAAAATACAACATATGGTGGCGAAAATAAAAAGTCTTACTTTGCTAGTTCTTTCAATGGTACTAATGACGAAACTAAAGATGGATTAGATATTGAAGTCCTTAAAACCGTTCTGAACCGTGATGATCAACCTTACTATGACTATGTTGACTCTTTAGATCGAACTTTTGGTGGGCATAGAATGCCACCAACAAAAATAACAAATCTATCAAATTCACAGAATTTGAATGGTCAAAATTATTTGCCGTTTAACATAATCAGTGCATCAACTGCGGTGAATGCTTGGCAAGAAGAATTATTTACAGAAGGTCACGAGATTGATATTGTTTCATCTCACCAAGATTACGTTGTAGATGGTGGATCGCTACAGGGACCATTTACCAAGGATCATGCTGGTGGGTGGATGTATCGACACAATGCGCCACTTTTAACATCTTCACACCTGAGAAAAGAAGGTTATACCTTCATGCCAATAAACTCTACAAACCTAAGAGTTTTAAGTCCAAGATATTACAATTCAGGCGGTAGTCCAGTATACAATTCAGCGCGACCATATGGTGCCCTTTTAAGAGAAGAAGTGGCACAAAGACCAGTGGTAATAAAAAATATAAGTGGGTCAAACTATTTTCACGATTACCAGATAGTGCAAACAGCAGGTAGAAAAGAAAATAACAGATATTATGTAAAGTCCAATGGATACACTGGAACAGTAAACAGTGTAAGTGATATTGGATATGACGAAGCAGGAGTCTTCATCTACAAAGATTTCACTGTTTTAAACAGAGATACAACAGGAAGTAACACCTTTGTAATTGTAAACAGGTTTAGTGCTCCAGGCGGTCCAGAAGTTAGTTCATTCTCTTTCTTGGATGTTGAGGCAGCAGAATATTCAGTTTATAACAATCTCAACTATAGAAACTTAGTAGTTAGAATTGAAAACAATAAGTTGTTGACAAGACACACATTGACAGGTGGTTATGATTCAGTTCTTTTACAACCAACAGCATCTTTTTACAAACCTCAAAGAAATGGTGTGTACACTGTATCCTCTTCATTGACAACAGTTGAACCAGTATTTGATAACTCTTACGTTAATTACTCAATCCCAAGAACAGATGTTCAATACGCTTGGGTAGCAAGTTCTTGGATTGCGAGAAAAACAGGTTATCCCAATGAAGCAACACTAACTTCTGATTCTGGACTCTTAACTGCAAGCGGAATAAATAATCTCGGTGGCAACGAAAGCGACTTTGATTACAACATAACTTCTAGTGATTACTCACCAGTTTATGGTTTCAGATTTTCCGAAAACATAAGAAACATAGATAAGAGTCACGCTCAGTTTGAAATTAATAGCAACAATGAATCAGTGCCATTTAATGGAGTAAACTTTATAATTGTAGGTGATGTAGATACCGACAATAATCTCTTTACCACTTCATCAACAACTGAAGGTAATTATTTATCAAGAGCAACATTTGACTCATCAACATCACCATTAGTTTTGAATGCATTCTTATTGTCAGAAAATGGTCCATATCAATATCCAACATTCAAACAAATTAGAACTGCTGATCACAGGGTTGCTAGAAAGTTAAGAAAAGAGAATATATACGTCAGCAATAGAGACAAATACATTCTTGGCAACACCAAAGTGTTGAAGAACGGTGAAAAGTATACTATTAATCAGACTCCAGTCACAAACAAATACAAACCAGTTGTTCAATACATAGATGATACAACTGGTACAATAAAGTACGAGTTTGGTAATGATTTAAATTACTTTGCAACAACCTATATCTCATCAGCAAATGAGAACGTGAATTACAATTTTGAATTTAACGTACCAAGAAATGACATCTTAGATACTGACTTTTACAAGTTTAGTCAAAAATATAAGATTGTAAGATACAAAGAAGTAAATTACCCAAAAAATGAAAACCAATACAAGAATGAATCAAGAAATCGAATAAACTACTTGTCTTTCTGGGTAAGTGATGACATTGAAAACAGAATTGATAATTCTTTTGTCAACTCTCAGGGATACACAATTAGTGGTTCAGAATGGTCAATGGACGTTAGTCCATCTGGATCAGGAGAGGAAGAGAAGTCCGGTGAATTAATGAGAAACACTGGATCTACTGGTGTTGGCACTGTAGCATTTGGCGAGGTAAATGCAAGATATGCATTCAACTTGGGTGAGTGTAGACCTAAAAACTTAGTTCAATCTCAAGCAGGTACTGGTGCCTTCTACACAACTTATGAAGACTTTTCAGCAGATACGAGATTGATTGGTCAAGACGAGACCATAGTTCCAGAGTTTACTATATCTGATTACATAGATACAGTTGTAAACGAGTATCAGGGCAACTTCTTAAATGAGGATATCTACGGATACACACTAACTGGTAGTGAGGATTTGCATGGTAATCATTTTGCTGAAAGATTTTTAAAGACCGAAAAAATAGATTACTTGAAAGAGTTAAAAGAGTTTTATGGCGAACCAACAGCAATCAGGTTAAGTTTTGACGCAACAAAGAAATTGTTGCCAAGAACTGGATTTTATCCACAACAGAGAGTTGTGGAACTAGCACAACAGTTCTCGTCTTCTTATAAAGACTCTACAATTACCATTGGAGCAACAAACTATACCAACCCAACCGGCGGCGGTGGTGAAGAAACATGGTCAACTGCATTGTTGCCATTTTGGGCACCAGGAGTTGGTCTCAACTCCATTAAATCAGGTTTTGCAGTAGAATTTCCTTATAAGTCTACTGGCACTGCGGATCCAATTGCTGGAGTTGAAGAAAGGTTTGATGCAGCAGCACCATTTGAATCAATTTTAAGTCCTAGCGAGTATGTTGAATTAGTTTATCACATAGCAAATAGTGGAACAGCAGAACTACAAAGCACCGCGTCAGTCAATAAAACAGACGGGGTTTACGAGATGATGTCACACAACTTCTTTGCAGAGGTTCCAGACTTCTTCTTAGAAGACCTTGCTTCATTTAGATCTGCACCTGCTGCTACTTGGCAGTTTGAAGGACCTTTATCTTCTAGCACTGATGGCGTTAAGAAGTTTGCTATGGACATTTATATTGAAGATCCAGTCGATTTCTTAATGTACGGTGGTGGAGATGCATTTGGACCTTTCCCATACAACAACCATGCCCCACCTGGATATTATTGGAACTCTTCTGGTGTCATTCCCGCTGAATATTGTGAGTTCTTAACAAATACGGGTGCAAATCGTTCTGGATATACAAGAGCAAAAATTGTTTTTGATCCAACAAACCTTCTTTCTACTGATGGAAGGTTGGGTAAAACATCTTTCTCATTGCAAGATATTGTTGCTAACTCTACAATAGAACATACAAACTTCTTAGTAGAAAGAGACGGTGTGTCACCAGCAGATACCACATTTATGACTCTATCTGCAAGTTTGGACATGTTTGTTCAGGGCGAAGAAAACAGATGGATAATTAGAAGTAAGTGGGAGTGTCCAGTTCTGAACTTTGCTGATGCTACCGCAGAAACAGATGGTTCTGAAACTGCTGTTAAAGGCATGTGGCACCAGTATGGAGAATTAGCAGGTTCTAATGCAAGAAAAAGATTGAATGTTAGGGTTGACGATTCAGAATATATTAATAGTACAGCAACTGGGTCCTTGGCAGAAGCGGTTGGTTTTGACAAAAAGTCTATTGCGTTTGGTAAAATAAAACCAAAGAAGGTTGTAGAGGAAGCAATTTGTGCAATTCCTTACTATGTTGACTGCGACACTGGTGAAGAAAAATTCTTTGAAATTCCAATGAACATTTTTGAAAACAGATATTCATTGGTAAGAAGAAATTCAGTAACAGTTGATTCAATTTCAGATATGATCAGAAAGATGGACAAGTATGTTTTACCCCCACCATACGATTTTGTCCACATCCGTGACAGTAAAAACTCTGCTTTGAATAGTAAGGAAGACTTTTTACCTGCAAGACCACCTTTCTCTATTTACTTTTTTGAATTCAATAGTGAATTGAGTAGACAAGATCTTGCAAATATTTGGCAAGGTGTAATGCCATCAATCGCGACATCAGCAGAGAAGCAGAAGGTAGTTTTAGAGCACCCAATTGTTGATGGCGAGTTATTATCACCAACAATCTTTAGATACAACAAGTTGACAGGCATACCTAACGACATTAAGTGGAAGATTTTTAAAGTCAAGAAAAGAGCAGCATACGATTATTACAGAATGTTGCAGGATAAAACAGACTCCCCAACTTACAAGAGGTTGGGCGTAGATAGATTCTCTTTCAATTACCCATACGATCAATTCAGTTTGGTAGAACTTGGAAAAATGGATGTTGAGTTTGAAGTATTAAATGATGCTCCAAGTAGAATAAAAGAAATTTCTGGAGGTGGATACGTCAGACCCGAAGAGGCAATTGTAAGGTCTGCTGGCATTGGACAACCAGTTCAAGTGAGAACTTCAACAACTCAACAAGAAACTACAGCAGATAGAGAAGTTCAGAGAATAGCGGAGACAGTGGATAGAGAGGTTCAGACGATCCAGAGAGAAGCGGAAAGTGTACCAAGTACAATAGATCCTTTTGTACCTACTATCCAGACAACTTCCACAGCGCCTGAACCAACAATAGAACCCTTTGTTCCAAGTTTGCAAGCATCGTTAACAGCAGGAACACCAACAGTTGAGACATTTATACCTAGTGTTGACAGGGGTGATGTGACAGTAACCACAAGCACTGTAAACGAATCAGGAACAATTACGACAGGAGATCCACAACTAGCGCAGACATCAATTTCAGTACCTACTTGTACAGAAGATGATAAATCTGAGTATGACGCACTACAAATACTCGTCAGTGATGTGGGTTTTGCAGCACTTCCCAGAGAACAGCAACTTAGATTCAATGAGTTAGCGCAGAAATGCCCCAGAAACTAATTACTGATAGAGAGAGTATTGAATGACGTTTTTTAATAAAAAAGAGGAAGTAGTTGAGTTGAAACTGACTAGGGTTGGGCGAGAAAAACTCTCTCAAGGAAAGTTTGCTCCAACACACTATGAATTTTTAGATGAAGACGTATTGTATGATAAGTACAACTATATCTCAGGTTCATACGAAGAGCAGAATGAAATAAAAAAAAGAATTAAAGAAAATATATCTTTAAGATACCCAACTGCTAAACAGGGAGCAATCTCATCTAAAGGCACAAAATCAATAGAAAATAAGTTAATAGAGAGTTTGGGAACTTTCATACCTTATTCAAATTTAAAACCCGCTTGGGATTTAAAAGCAATAGACGGAACAATCTTCACTGGATCTGGTGAGATTGAATATACTTCACTAGAGGCGCGAAGAGAGGGAACTGTTAACCCTTCTTATGAGAAAATACCGCAGTTAGATTTAGTATGTGATTATAACTACAACATCTTTATTTTATTTGATAAAAATAATACAAAAAAGAATAAAGATTTCTATGCTGCTGTGGACGAAAATCCATTTATTACAATTAACGACTTATTGAAGGAGGATGAATTTGACGCATTTATGCTTTTCAAAAAGGGGTTTAACGATTTTACGATGACAGTCGAAGAGGATAACGTTTTAAAAGAAAAAGAAATGTTTACCTTGGAAGTTTATGAATACAAATATTCTAATGAATTTCAAAAAATAGAGTTAGAAAAACTTTACTTTGATTCAGAGGACATAGATGAGACCTCTGTGCAATGGTATTTTGACATTTCAACTGATGGTGCAGTAGAACCAGCAAGAGAAGGTTTTACATTTGTTAATGAAAAAGTTGAAGTTGAAGGACCAGATGATGAGTGCGAGGACGTTTAAAGAGGTTATCTAATATGGCAATTTTAACAAAAGATTCACTCATAGAAAGTCAAATCCCAGGTCAGAAATTATATCCTTTTGGGTCTGATCCTGATTTATCTGCGGTTTTAGCACAAAATTTTTTATTAAGTGGTCAAAAAATCATCTTTGATTTAAAGGTTGATAAGGATTTTTCTGCTGACTATGACTCATTTAGAATTGTAAACTTGAGTTCAAAAAGTATTGCAAAATTAAAAGAAGAAAATTTTCCATTTAATTTAGGTGACGAAACATTTGATATATTGTTTAATGAGAAAGACAATTCAAGAGATTACGTTTTAAAAGATTTAAATAAGATAGAGTTAGACTATGGTAGTGACAGTACAGGAAGAGTTTTAGTAGTCTTTGTTAACGAACCAAAGAGATTGTCAGAGATATTTTTACTTTCATTTAGTTTAGAAGATGTTCAAATAGCAACTAAGAAAATAGTTAAGCAAAAAATTAAAGTTAAGAAAGGTAATGATTTCTTCTTTAAAGAACTAAAAAAGAATACGTTAGTCTCCAATCTTTTATTTTCCTACTCTAAGGATAAAGATTTAAGTGGGTTGTTCTGTGTTGATAGGAAAGCAGTCGCAGAAAAATATGCCGCTTTCCCAAATTTAATAAAAGAAGCAGATTTGAAAATTTTTGATGAGTTTTTATACAAAATCAAATTTAAGTTTAGAAAGTACGATAACTCTAAAAATGGTTATTCAATTGCCAATAACAGAGATATTAATGTAGATGAGATTCTACCAGTAGAGAATCTTATCGTAAAAAATTCAAATTATATGCGGTTTTATAACTTTAAACAAAAGTTTCACGATTCTGTATCAAATTATCAAGGTTCAATCAAATTGTTTGTTAATGATGTTAGTATAAGAATTGCTAAGAATAAACTTGTTAATTTACAAAAGAATAAAAAGCAAATAGATCCAGAAACTTTAAAAACTTTTATTGATGAGGTTTACGGTAAAAAGATTCCAAGATACCTAATGAGGTATAGACTAAACATAAATAATCTCTCAATAGAGCAGTTAAAGAAACTAGTTTTGCTTTTGGAAGACGAAATAACTTTAAAAATAGATATTGCATCTGAAAAAAGAAATGCAAATGAGAATGCAGCATCACAATACTTTTCGCCAAAGTTTTTTATTGCCAACTTCCTTAGTCCTACCATAGAGAATAATTTTAAAGGAAAAATAAGTTTTAAGGATTATAAAGATAACTCATTTATAAGTTTTGATAGTGGGCAATTTTTTAAAACAAAAAGCGCTTTAGATTTTGATTTAAATTCCAAGAACGTTAAAGTCATTGAGAATAAAACTTTTTCGAAAGTAGAAGATATAAGACCTATAAAAGAATTTTTACTTTCATATAAAAAAGATGAGCAAATAGTTAATAGCGGTTTAAAAAATAAGACAGAGTGTGGCACACAAGAGTTGAAAGCAGACGAAAGCGTCAACTTACCAATGGACAAGAAAGAGTTGGTGTTAAGCATTACAAAAAATCTAAAGCAAGATATCTATTATTTAGATTCAGTAAACGATACTGCTGCCGGTTTAATATTTAAAAAAGTTGATGAAAATACTTTACCAACTTTGGAAATAGGTCAGAAACTTTTACTTAGAATTAATAATTATAACGAGTATTATGATTCTTATTTTTACTTGGTGAATAATTTAGGATAAAACATGGCTGATTTTGAAAAAGCAGGTAACGATTTATACGGCGCAAGCGAAGGCGATTCTGCCGGTCCCGGTCAAGATTTTTCGGGAGGCGGGGATCAGTCTGGACAATCTGGACCATTAAATGAATTTCCATCAGCAGAAGGATCTGCGCCAGGAGAGGCACCTTCAAGTTTTCCTGTGGGCGACCTTCCAGTAGAAGGAGACTTTTCTGCGTTTGTACCAGTAGATGAAGGCATTCTTGGCGGTGGTGCTGACGGTAGTGGTCAGATAACAGGAGAAACGCCACCAGAAGGTCCCCCACCAAATGCAATCGGACCCACTGGTGATGATCAACTTGATACAGACATTGCAGAGGCAACTGCCCCTGGAGACATAACAACTCCAGATATCACTTTAACACCTGAAATAGTTGCAAAAGATTTGAAACCTGGACCAAAGAAAGTAATTAAAAATCCTAGTTTATTTGATGTGAGTTTGTTAAAATCACCAGATGATTTAAAAAATTACTTATCAGACCCTATTGCATTCATGGGCAACTATGTTTGGAATTATGACGTAACTTCCAACCAAATGGTCTTTAGATATACATTGCCTGATGATGTAATTCAAGATATAAATAAGATTACCAATCAATTTATAAAAGAATGTGAAATTTTGATATTTAATAATAAAGAAGTCTACAACCAAGATGAGGATACCAATCTACTCCTTAGAAAAATCATAATAGATAATCTTTTTCGACAGTTATTTGGTAAAAAGGTTAGAGAGTTCTTGGAGTCTAAATACCCAAATAGAGATTTGTCATTTTTAGTAGAAGAGGCAAAGATTACAGATGAAAAGTTCTCTCCATTGTTTAACGAAAATATTAAATTCTTTTGGTTTTGGTTAAATCAAGTTTGTTCAAAAAATGTAGGAGTCCAGCAAAGTAGAATTTCAATTAATTTTAACGCAGAGTCTGCAAAACCGTTAAACTTGGTTTTTTATTACCTTGTACAATATTACTTGGGTGTTCCAAATTTAAATAACACCGAACAACAGAAGTCAATAATACCAAATGAAGAGAGTGTTATAGAGGCGTTACTAAAAACTGAATCAACAGATAAACCAAAACCAGGGCAAAAATTATTTAAATCTGTGCAGACTTATGATTATTACTACTTGTTATTTATAGACGCTATAAAAGACAATATTTTCACAAACACAAACAACTACATCCGAAAAAATGCTAAAAACTTAATTGTAAGTGAACCAGTGATAAACTTTCAAGGTTCACCATTTTTTGGAGAAGGCATTCAGAGTCTAAGCGAAAAACAAAAAAAGTTGCTTGCAATTCCAAAAATAATAAATGAGTGTAAAAATATTGATGGTTCGAAAGATGAAACTTCTTTAAAACTTTTTTATAAAGAGGGAAGTGATGACATACTAGATAAGAATATTCCTGCTGGAAATCTTGGATGTTCGACTAAAGTTAAAAAGTGGGACGAGGCAAAAAATATAATTTTTGATTATGATAGTGTTTTATCATCAAACCCAAGAAAAAATCTATCACTGCCATACTATAATAAATTAAACGTTGAATACAGTACTGCAATACCAAAAGAAGTCAACATCTACGAAGCATTTAAGAACGACATTGCAAAAAAAGACACAACCAAATTATCAAGTTTCTTTAAGTCCCAAAAAGAGTTTTCCACATTGGCAACTTTAAAAGCGGCAGGTGATTTAGAATTAAGTGAAGTTTTAGTAGATAAAAGTTTGGTTGATGGAAAGAATTTTAAAGTTGCTAATTTAATATTGTCAAGTTATGAAAAGGGAGAAGGTCCTACAGAGTTTTACAAACTTTTATCAAATAAAAATCCTGAATTATATGTGAAAGGGTTCTCTCAATTGGCACCGTTCAATGGCGTTTTTCCTATTACTTCAAAGGTTAGAAAAAGAAGAGAAAACCAATCAATAGTTCAATCTTTTTATGTAAACGTATACGATACTAATTTAAATGGCGGCAATAAACTTTACTCTTTGTATGATTCCCAACTAAAATATGGGGCAGGATACAAATATGAATTGCTTGAATTGATGAACTTTATTGAGGTAAATTATCAATACGAAAATGTATTCATAGATGACACAAAGGAAGTCATAACTGATACCCTCTCTGGAAAAGTTGCTGGACGAAAAATTGATATTGTTTTTGATGTTTCTCAGAACTATAAAAATATTATTAACTCTTACAAGCAAGACGAAACAGATTTAAGCACATCATATGTTGATTTGCCACCAGTACCTTTGTACATGGAAGTATTTCCATTGAAGGGTATGAACGATAAATTAGCATTTGCTTTTCAGAAATTTTCACAATCAAAGAAAGTTATTTATAAATCAATATCTAAAAAATTGTGGACAGAAGGTTGGAGTCAATCTAGAGAGTATTATATAAAGAATTCAAAAATAGAAGAAAAGTCAGTGCCTGAAGACAGAATTTATTTTTCTGATCAAAGCATAAAGAAGATAAACATATATTTCAAGAAAGGCGAAAAACCAACAAGTTTGTTAGAAATGACTGAAAAGTTTGGTGAACTTAACATATTTGAGGATTCATATTCTAAGTCTTTTAATTTGGAACCAAATGTTAAATATTATTTTGCATCAAAATCTGAATCCTTCACTGGACTTGAATCTTATTTTAGCGATGTGTATGAAGTTGAGTTAGTTGATGAAGGTGGTACTGTTTTCCCAATAGTAAAAGTTGTAGAGTTGGGCAAGATCAGACAAAGAATGGAGAGCATCAGTCTGTCAGATAAATTCAGAATTCAACCTGCCATGTTGCAGCAGGCACCCAATATTGAAAAAGATACGATAGGTTTCCTATCACCATCTGTTTTTTCTGATATAGAAGAGACTAGACCAAGATTTAAAGTACGATTGACTTCAAAAAAGACAGGCAGAAAGGTCGACTTCAACATAATTTATAAAAGAAAAATTAGTTTAGGTGCTCTCGATGCGGGAGAACTTAGTGTTGATTCGGTTAAGAAAGAAGACATCTTAATAAGTTATAAATCAAAATTTACAGAAAAAGCAGTGTCAGTTGCTGTTGATCCAGAGGTTGCTGATTTGGGTCCTGGTGCCAAATGGGGAGACATACTTACAGATCCCAATATTATTGATGTGATTTCCGGTGTCTTTTCTGATGAAAAATTAATTGAAGCGGCAATTGCTGCTGGTTTTAATGCAACTGGAATAATAAATGGTATTGTACCAACAATTGTAAATTATGCAGCAGAAAAAGAGAAAAAAGATGCTGAGGCAGCAGCAGCGGTTAGCACTGGCATTATTTCACCTATTGGTGCTCAAGTTGGTGAAATTATAGCAGCAGATCAAAAAGAACTCAAAAAACAAAAGGAAGACCTCGGTGCGGCGATTGGATTGGGAGTTAAGACAAAAATTTCAGGAGATGACTTAATTCAAGCGGGTTTAAATTTGACAAATCCTTGCTGCAAATCTGTTCTAAATGTGCCAGACGGTGTTGGTGGTCTAAAGGGTGAGACACAAAAAACCGACTTTAAAAGGTTGGACGATATTTACAATCTTGTAAAGCAAAAGAACTTTAATAAAGATCAATTATTTAAATTAGTGAAAGATACAATCACGCCCACGCCCACCCTTGCTCTCCCGAAAGAGGGGGTAAATCCAGGCGTAACTAAATTAAAGAATCTGGAAGCGCTCTGTTATTTTTGTAAGCGCGTAGAATACAAATCTACTGGAAAATCATTGTTTGCAATAATTGAAGAAAAATTATCAGGAGCAGACCTCACAAAGTTTATAGACTTGATTGACTGTACAAAATTGGGTTGGCAGGATAAAAGAGGGCAAGTGCCAGCAAATAAATTTTATTGGAAATCCTCAGAAATAACTATTCTCAATGCTAGTCCTATGTCTTTAGTTGTAACAGGCAAATGCCCGGTGCCAACAAAGAATGCATTTAATGCACCAGGGTCAGAGGATCTTAGTAATACTGATACGACACCAGGGTTCACACCAAATTTTGGAGATTAATAAAAACATTTTATCAAATATATGACTATTTATATTGATTAGGAGCAAATCAAATGGCAAGTTTTTTAGATAATAGTGGCGATATAATTTTAGATGCCGTGCTTACAGACACAGGTAGAAAATTATTGGCAGAGGCACAAGGACAATTTAGTATTGTTACGTTTTCTTTTTCAGATGACGAGATCAACTACAACCTTTTCGATGCCACCGCCTCCACCGCCAACCAAGATTTAAATATTTTAAGAACACCAGTTTTTGAAGCGATGACCAATGCTGCATCTTCTTTGAAATATGAACTGATATCACTACAGAACAACAATATATTATTTTTGCCAACAACAAAGATTAACACCAACGAAGCAAATGGTGCATTCCCAGGATTCCCATTTGCAGCGTCCGCGTATGGAACAGACACTTTTGTTTTATTAGCAAGCAGTGTTGCTTCTCAGAAATTTTTAGATAATGGACCGTTACCAGCAGGATTCATTGATGGTGTAAACTACTTTGGTGTTTTGGGTAGCAAAATCATATTGGACCAAGGTTTAGACACAACACAAATAAGTTGGACCAACTTAATAAACAACGACGACTTAATAGAGGAGAGTTGGATATTTGAGGGAGATGAAAGACTTTTAGTTCCTTTGACGCCTGATGCTCAAAACTTTGCCGCTCCTTCTTTTGTGGATAGCGACAATATTGCAACATACCTATTAGAAGATAATGAATACTATCAGCAGGGTGCTGACGGAAGTCAAGCACTTGCTAAGAAGGAAACATCTCCAATTGCAGGTCCAAGAGGTCCAAGAACATTAATACCAATCGCAGCAGGCGAATTAGTCTTGGGAAGTAGTTATCTTCACGATCAGATTGGAACCACAGAGAGTGGTTATTTCCCAGATGGTACAGACGCAAAAGTTATTGATACTAAGTTTAGACTAAAAGGAAATAACACTGGAATGACTGTAGAAGTACCAGTTAGAGTAGTAAGAGAAGCATAATTTTAAAGGAAAAAGGAAACAAAAATGGCAATTAGAAAACCGCTAGCACAGGAAGATATAACTGCAACTAAAACATTGTTGCACGAAAGTTTACCAATTACTGGTACAATTTTTTCTGGTACTTACGACACTGACGATCTTACAAGAGGAACAAATATTAAGACCTATGGTCACGGCATGTTTCAGTCTGTTTATGATTACCCTTACCTAAGTTCCTCAGCAAACCACATCATGGACCTAACTTTAGGTATTAGAAATGAGACAGTTGCCTCTCAGAGTGTTGATAAGGCAAACATTTACAGTGAGTTTGCTCAGATGTTGGCAGGATATGATTCCACTGCATCAATCGAACCATTGAGAGTTTCAGGAACCGCAACTGGTGATATTATCCAGAATCCTATGTTCATTAGCGTTGCTAGACTTCTACAGAAGGATGAAATTCAAAAAGGTTCATTTAAGTTAACACTAGGTTTGGATGAAGACTACTCTACACCTTTCACCAATCTATTTTACATTAGTGATTTTGGTGCAACTGAATCTTACAATTCCGTTAACTCTCCTCTTGGCGAGTTCGGCATTCTTAGAAGTGGATCATCAACTGATGCAACCGATGCAGCAAACAACGACGCTGTTGGTTTAGTTTACTATCAGGCAGGAATTGTTGTTCTAGATATGTCCGCAACAATTGATTTAGCAATGGCAAATCAATCATTAACCGGCGATGATTTTGAGTTTGTGAAAAGCAGCACAACATCACCAAACTTGTTAACTTACACAGGAAGTTATGAGTCAGGAACAATTGATCAAAACGCTGATGCATTAAGACACAGAATTTACAATATGGAATTCAACAACACAACAGAATTGAATTCAACAATTTACTTCTGTAGAGCAGGACATAATGAATTCAACTATAGTTCAAACCCAACATACTTGTCTTCTAGTCAAATAAGGGTTAAGGGTAACAATCCCAAGGCGAATCCCATTAGTTATATCACAACAGTTGGATTATACTCTGCTGAAGGTGCGCTTGTCGCGGTTGGTAAATTTAGTGAACCATTAAGAAAGGATTCTACGACTGAATTGACTGTCCGTGTAAGATTGGATTACTAAGAGATGTTGAAATGCCAAAAAAGAAATTTGGACCAGATGATGTATTTCATAACACAGTAAAGACGTACCCAAAGTATAATTTTACATACTATTTTAATAACTCGTATATAAATAATCGACAAACAGATGGTCAAAATGTAGTAAGCGGCACTCTGTCTTTATATGAACTAAATGTAGACAGAGAAGTTGGAACTACTGATTTAATAAGTAATTTCATTATTAAAGGTGAAAATGATCTAAATTTTGTACCTTCAAATGTTGCTGACCCTTTGACAAATCAAGAGTATAAAGTTTTAAATCCCGGTACAATTATGAGAGGTACTTACCCAATAACCTCTTCAATATCAAGAGAGAGGTTGATCGGTAATGGTGCAGCAGCACCCTTTAGCGGATTCGATATCTTAGAGGGCATTTCAGAGGCAGAATCAGTTCGAAAAATAATTGCTTTACAAAATGTTTATCAATATAACGAAATTTATAGCAATAAATTTAACTATTCTGACTTTTATATATCCGGTGCCATAAATGCAAAGGCGACAACAATACAAGAAGCAGCATCGCCATATCAAAAATATATGTCATTGTTCTGTTTCCCAGAAATATTTAAAGCGCAGAGAGTCAGACCTGGATCTCTTGAACTTAATTTTTATATTACTGGCACACTCATTGGCACAGCAAAAGATACAAAAAGAAACGGAGAGATAGTAGAAACATATGGACCCCGAACGGGATCAACTGTTGGTACCATATCATACAAAGAAGGAATTATGATACTGACAGGAAACTATGTTTTAGATAGTTCTGTTCAAGATGGATATTTAAGTCCTAGTTTCCATTTGGACCATAGTGATCCACTTAGTGCGAGTTATAAAGATTCACCACGATGGGCACACTTTGGTGCATATCAATCATTTATAACCAACTCTTTAGACCCAGTTTCTGGTTCCTATGCTCCAGTTTCCTCATCATACGAGTTGAAGTTTGAAGGAACAAACGCAATTCCAACTTTAACTATGTTTTGTCACGCCAATAAAAATGAAATGAACTGGAGCAACAATTTGTCTTATTTAGATAGAGAATATGCTACAGGATCAACATATCAAGAGATAGTTGTGGCACAGACTGGATCAAACTATTACAAGGAAAAAGAAACACTAACTGTTAAAAACACTATTTCAAGTTCATTCGACAACTATTCAGCATCATATTCAGACCAAACTTTTATTTCAAAGATTAATATTTTTGATAATGATGGTAATATAATAGCAGTAGCAAAATTAGCAAAACCTGTGACTAAAACAAACAGCACAGATTATACTTTTAAATTAAAAATTGACTTATGATATTAGGATTAGACGTTTCAACCAGCATCACAGGATATACAATCCTTGATAGTAATGGAGACCTTATAGAATACGGTTCTATTGATACGAGAAAGCACAAAAACTTTTTTACCAAAGCAGGGGTGGTTGAACAGAAATTAATCGCTCTGAGGCAATCCTACGCGGTTCAAGCGATATATATCGAACAGTCCCTACAATCATTTCGTTCTGGTTTCTCATCTGCACAAACTCTATCAACTCTTTCACGTTTTAATGGTGTGGTTAGTTGGATTTGTTTTACGTTGTTTAATTTAGAACCAGAATATATTGCAGCGGTGTCAGCACGGCGAATTTGTGGGATAAAAGTACCAAGAGGTACTAAAGCAAAACCAGTGGTGTTGCAATTTGTTCTTGACAACGAACCCCAGTTTGTTGTAGAATATACCAACAAAGGCAACCCACGTCCTGACAGTTATGATAAAGCAGACAGTTGGGTGATTGCCAAATCTGGTTTTAGCGAATGGCAACAAAAGAACAAAAAATCTTAAAAAAATTATTGGGTGATTACTACGAGAGCAGCGATGAAATGCTGTTCTCTTGTCCTTTTTGTAATCATCATAAGAAGAAGATGTCCATCAATCTTGAGAAGAATGTATGGAAGTGTTGGGTTTGTGATTCATCAGGTAGGTCTGTTGATTTTTTGGTAAAGAAGTTTGGGTCTGCACAAGATCTAAAAGATTGGGGTCTTGATAGAGAACTAAACTTTGAGAACATCGAGTTTATTCTTTTTGGAGAAAAAGTTGAAGTTAAGAAGGAGACGGTGTTTTTACCGGAAGGATTTATTCCTCTATTTGCACCCGGTCGCTCTTATCATAAGCAAAGGGCGCTAAAGTACATGCGAAAGCGTGGATATGATGACGATCAGATTTTTAGAATGAAAGTCGGCACATGTACAAAAGGCGAATATAAAGGTAGAGTTATTGTCCCCTCATTTGATGAACAGGGCGATTTAAATTATTTTATTGCTAGAACTTATGCTAATGACTTTCCAAAATACAAAAACCCGAAAGTATCAAAAGCATCAATGGTTTTTAATGAGTTGACAATCAACTTCAATCGTCCTATAATAATAGTTGAAGGTGTTTTTGATGCAATGCGTGTTGGAGAAAACGCTGTCCCAATTTTGGGATCAACAATTAAATCTGACCATCTATTGTTTCAGAGAATTGTAGAGAACAGAACACCAGTTTATATTGCGTTGGATGAAGACGCACATAAGAAAGAAAAGAAAATAATTCAGTTATTTTTGAATTATGGCATTGATGTTAAGAAGGTTGACACATCTGGATATGAAGATATTGCAGCGATGCCAAGAGAAGTGGTAGAAGAGAGAATTGAGAACGCAACTGATATGGGTGGATTAAACTTATTGTATCAGTTGATTGACGAGGTTGCATGAGATTTGCACACATAGCAGACACACACATAAAAAATTTAAAATATCATAAAGAGTATAAAGCAGTATTCAAGCAACTTTATGCTTCTTTGAAAGAACGGGAAGTGGATTACATTATCCACTGTGGCGATATCGCACACACAAAGACCCAAATCTCACCAGAGTTCGTTGAGTTATGCTCCGACTTCCTGAAGAATTTGGGAGATATTGCCCCCACATACATTATTTTAGGAAACCATGATGGCAACCTACGAAACTCTTATCGTCAGGATGCTATTACTCCTATTGTGGATGCTTTGAATCATCCAAACTTACATCTACTCAAAGATGCTGGCGAGACACACTTAGATGATAAGTTTTGTCTAAATGTTTTATCAGTGTTCGATGAAGAAAATTGGGTCAAACCAACTGACCCAGATAAAATTAACATAGGACTTTACCATGGTGCGATTAAATATAGCCGAACCGACATTGGATTCGTTATGGAGCACGGAGAGCACAGCATTTCTATTTTTGATGATTGTGACTATGCTATGCTTGGGGATATCCATAAAACTCAAATCTTAAATAAGGAAGGCACAATCGCTTATGCTGGTTCTACAATTCAGCAAAACTTTGGTGAGACAGACGATAAGGGTATGTTCATCTGGGATATTCAGTCCAAAACTGAATTCAGCAGAGAAAAAATTAATTTTGTAAATCCAAAACCATTTATTACAATCCGTCTAACAAAGACGGGTAGAATTCCAAAAGGTTTTAAATGTCCAGATGGTGCAAGACTACGATTAGTAGCAGATACAAACATACCTCTAGAGCGCCTCAGAAGGGCAGTAGACATCGCAAAACATCGTTTTAAACCCGAGAGTATTACTTTCCTTAATAAAGCGAACAGCGGCGATTTGTCGGTGGAAAATAGTGTTGACACAGAATTGTTTGAAAACTTACGCGATGAGAAGACACAGCAAGATCTAATTAAAGAGTACCTTAAAGACTATAATGTCGGGGAGGACACACTGAATGAAGTTTTCGCTCTTAACTCAAAGTACAACAAGGTTGTTGAGGAGAGCGAAGACATTTCTAGAAACGTCCACTGGCGCATTAAGAAGTTTAGTTGGGACAATCTATTCAATTATGGTGAGGGCAACTCTATTGACTTTGATAAGTTGTCTGGCACTGTTGGAATCTTTGGTAAGAATTACAGCGGAAAGTCTAGCGTCATTGATGCTTTACTTTACACAATTTATAATAATACTTCTAAAAATATTCGAAAGACTTACAACATTATCAACCAAAACAAAGATTATGGATCTGGTTTGGTGGAGATTGAGGCTAACAATAAAACTTATCAAATCACCCGCAGGTCCGATAAATATGTTAAGAAACTTAAGGGCAAGACTACAAATGAAGCAAAGACCCAAGCAGACTTTGATTATGTGGACCAGGTATCAGGAGAGATTGGTTCACTCAATCAGACGGCACGAGGTGGAACAGACAAAGCAATCCGAAACGTCTTCGGAGATTTAGACGACTTCCTAAACACATCTATGTCTTCTCAGTTGGGAGCATTAGGATTTATCAACGAGGGATCAACCCGCCGTAAAGAAATTTTAGCAAAGTTCCTTGACTTAGAGTTCTTTGAGAAGAAGTTTAAGTTAGCAAAGGAAGATGCTGCTGATTTACGAGGAGCGCTTCGCAGGGTTCAAGATGTTGATTATGATGAAGATATCAAGAAGACTAAGAACGACATCTTTAGAGCAGGTGCAGCAGTAGCAAGACAAAAGAACTTATGCACGGAACTAAAGCAAAACTTAAGTTCTGTGATTGAAGAGATCGCTGAGTTAGAAAATAAACTTACTCAGATTCCAGAGGATCCAATCTCTATTCGTCAGGTTCGTCAGGACTTAGAACGATTGAATCATAACGAGAAATCTTTCAAGGAGAAGATTAACTCTCTAAATAAGGAGATCAAAGATAAGGAAGAGTTTTTAGAGAAGGCAGATGCTTTATTAGAGACAATTGATATTCTAAATCTCAACAAGCAAAAGGAAGAAGCGGACGGACTACAAGATAAGATTGATTCTCTTTTGAGAGAGCAACAAAGGAAAGAAAAGGAAAAGGAAACGAGTCTACGTCAGATCGAGATTCTAACAGACATCCCTTGTGGAGATAAGTTCTTAACTTCTTGTAAGTTCATCAAAGATGCTCATAATGCAAAGCAGGATCTTTCTATCACAAAGAAGGTTTTGTCTGAGGTTGAAGACAAGTTAAAACTAAATGCTGGTGAATTATCTAACATTGACGTTGAGAAGGTCGGCAGCACTATCAATAACTGGACTCGATTAACTGAGAAGAGAAAGGATGAGCAATCTAAGTTAACCAATCTAAACTTGGACCTAGAGCGGACTAACTCTGCCTTACAGAAGTTAGAGGGCGAGATTAAAGAGTTAAACGAGACAGCCGATTACTACGAAGAACACAAAGAGGTTCTTGAGAATATCGAAAAGGTTATGTCGGAGTTAGAACTTGCAAAGACAAACAAAGAGAGAACAGAGCAGGAACTACAAGATTGTGAAGACCAGATCTACACACTTGTTGGTAAAGAAGGGGCATTAGAGCAGAAACTAGAGAACTTAAAAGACCTCAAGACAGAGAAGAATAGATTAAACACAGAATACTCTGCTTACGACCTATTCATGACTTGTATGCACTCTAACGGCATCGCATTTGATGTAATCAAGAAGGCATTGCCAGTAATCAATACGGAGATTGCTAAAGTTCTATCTAACATTGTTGAGTTTGAGGTGTTCTTTGAGAATAGTGAGAATAAACTAAACATTCTAATTAAGCATCCAAAGCATGACCCACGACAACTTGAAACTTGTTCAGGTGCAGAGAAGACCCTTGCTGCTGTTGCTATTAGAATTGCTCTACTAAATGTAAGCAATATGCCAAAATCAAATTTATTCATACTTGACGAACCAGGAACTGCTTTAGATGCTGAAAACATGGAAGGTTTTGTAAGGATCTTAGATCTTGTAAAAGGATATTTCGATGTTACATTACTAATTACTCACATAGAGAGTTTGAAAGATATTGTCGATATGACTATTGAAATCTCTAAAACCGAAGACGGATACGCTTACGTCAATCAATAACCAGAGAGGATAGAATGGTGGCAGTAGTAAAAGCATTTGCAGATAAACATTTAGAAAGATTCGTATCAAAGAAACTTTTGGTATGGTTAACAACAACAGGTCTACTCCTTGCCGAGAAGGTAGATTCAGAGCAGTGGATAATAATCGCCACAGCATACGTCGGTACACAGGGATTCGTTGATGTCGTTGCCCGTTTCAAAGGTAAATAAACAATGAAAAGTATGAAACTCATAATGGAGAACTTTAATAAGTTCTTAGCAGAGCAAGTAGATTTAGACAAAGCACAAGAACTTATTGACGCGAACCCTTATCTTAAAGGAAAGTTACAAGCAAGTGAAGACAATATGATCGACAGTGACAAATATGTCCTATTTGTTTCAGAAGATTCACTAGAACATGTAAAAGATAGACATATGGATGCCGATGCACCGGGATCTCTATTTAAAGATGATATTGATCTAAAAGATACAATAAAAAATTTATTAAGCAAAGACCCTTCAGAAGAAGCAGGTGACAGAGTTAAATGGTTGGGTGTTGAAATGGATGAAGATATTGGTGATATGGGTGTTAAATTAGACGATCCTGAAAAAGTCGCTGATATGAAAGATTATACAATGCCCGATGGAAGACAGGAAAATGTAAAAATTACTGCTGGCGAAAGAGACTCCACCAACAAAATCACTTTAATTACATCAGAGTTGGGTGAATTAGACGACAAAAAAGTTTTATCTTTGATTACCGCTTTTCCAGGTGGGACTGATATAGACGGCAAAGAAATGCCAATGGATAGAAATCAGTTTGCTGAGGAAGGTTTTTACTTTGTTTTACCAGAAGGTAGTCCATTGTTGACTGATGAAGAACCAGCAGATACCGAAGAAGAGGCATAATGAACTGGTTAATCACCAAACAAATCCTCCAAAAAGTTTGGTTTTACATTAAAAATTATTGGTGGGTTGGAGCACTAATCGCATTAGGTTTTGTGCTCCACAAGTTTTTTCTATTTGATAAAGATGTTTTAGGTGGTCTTTACGAAGAGAAGGCAAAACAAAACGAAAAAGAATTAAAAGTTATAAACGAAACTCACAAGCACGAAAGAGTAGAGAAAGAAAGAGCAACTGAAGATTTTAAGGTTGCTGTGGAAGCACTTGAAGAAGAACGAAAACAAGCAGGCGAAAAAGTCAAGAAAGAAGAGAAGAAAAGAATCAAAGAAATCGTTGCTATGCCTGAAGAGGAAAGAGTGTCTGCTCTTGCTGATGAGTTTGGTTTAGAGATTGTTGAGGTCGAAGAATGAGAATCACAGCAATCATTTTACTAATAATTCTTTTACCAGCACTCTGTTTTGCTAATGGTAAAGTAGCAGCAATAAAGAAAGGGCAGAAAGCACCTTTCGACGGCATCTTACTAGATAAGAAAGCAGAAGCAACCATAACTGTCAAAAGAGAATCGGCAGTTAAAATCTGCGAGATCGATAAGAACTACACGATTAAAAAATTAAAATCAGAGTGCGACTTTAATAAAAGAATCCTAACAATAGAAAAGGATTCAGATAAGAAAAAGCACAACGCTCTAATGAACCTCAAGAATGCCGAAGTTAAAAGATTAGAGATTGCCCTTAAAAAATCACAGAAACCAGATTATAGTAGATTATGGTTTGTTGGCGGTTTTGTAGCCGGTGTGGGTTTGTCCATCGGCATCTTCTATGCCGCCGCACAGGCGAGTAAATGAAAAAAGACCTAAACTACATCGCTGGATTAGAGAAGGCAATAAAACAAAAGTACGGTGAGGAAGCAGTTCAGAGTCCCTCTTCTAATTGGACGCCGGAAAAAGAAAAAGAATACCTTCAACAACTAAAAGAAAATAAGATTAAAGAATTGTCTGCCGATCGCGTTGAAGAGCGTGAGGGGTTTTTATTTTCTGCAAAACTAATTAAGAAGGATAGTAAGAATGTTTGTGATGTATGCTCAAATATTCTAAAACAGCAGGACATGCTGTACGAAACAAAATACGAATGCTGTCGGAACTGTTATATACAATATGTAGAAGGCAGGGAAGAGAGATGGAAACAAGGTTGGAGACCAGATAATGTCTAAAGAAGCACTAGAAGTCCTAAGAGGAATTAGTCAAGCAATGGGTTATGCTTATGATGGCGGCGAAAAAATTGGATTACGCCGCGATGAAAAAGATATGATGCTACAATCCAGAGATGGTTGTATGGATGGTTTTGGCGTAAAGATGGCAGGCAATAAACTAATTGTCAATTACCACTCAGAAGCACCAATGCCAGAGGTACACAAGAAAGGACCAAGCGCTTTTGAGGCAGAAGTCGAGCAGAGATTTGCCAATATTGTTAAGTTTCTTAAGAAGCAGTATAAAAATGCAACAGGTAAGACCTTATCTCTAAATCCAGACGGTGATGCTGACGTTCTTTTACAGTACATGAATCGCAAGAGAAGTTGGATCCAAGCAACAAAGGTATACACTATTGGCGGTTTAGGTTCGGGTGTTGTTGAACCAGAGAAGAAACCATTCGATCCAATTAGAGATTTCTTAAAGACACATAAATACGGGAAGTAATGGCGCGTGGTTTAACCAAGACGCAGATAAAGAAAGAGATTATCGCCTGCGGTAAAGACCCAAACTACTTTATCAACAATTACGGAAAGATTGCTCACCCAATGAAGGGAACAATTCCCTTCTCTATGTATCCTTTCCAAAAAGATGTTGTAAAAGATTTTCAAGATAATCGTTTCAATATTATTCTAAAGGCAAGACAGTTGGGTCTCTCAACTGTTTCTGCTGTTTATATTGCGTGGTTTGTTCTATTCCATAAGAATAAAAATGTTGTCGTAATGGCAACCAAACTATCAACCGCTGCAAACTTGGTTAGAAAGGTAAAGTTTGCTCTAAAAGCAATTCCTGAGTGGATGAAACTAACAGAGTTGGTAATTGATAACAAAAACTCTTTTGAGTTGTCCAATGGTTCACAAGTAAAAGCAATTTCAACATCAGGCGATGCTGGTCGTTCAGAAGCACTTTCTTTGCTTGTTATTGATGAGGCAGCGATCATTGAAGGTCTTGACGACTTGTGGGCAGGTTTGTATCCTACTCTATCAACTGGTGGTGATTGCATTATTATCTCAACTCCAAAGGGTGTTGGTAACCTTTATCACAAACTATATTCAGAAGCGGAGCAAGGTCTAAACGATTTTAATCCAATCAGTTTGCCATGGCATGTCCACCCAGACAGAGATCAAGCGTGGTTTGAAAAAGAAACTCGCAACATGTCTGCAAGAGAGATTGCACAGGAGTTAGAGTGTAACTTTAACATGTCCGGTGACACTCTCATCAATGGTAAGGATTTAGTTCGTATTGAAAATGAAGAATTGTTAGAACCAGAATACAAAACTGGATTTGATCGCAACCTGTGGATTTGGAAAAATGCAGAGGAAGGTAAAAAATATTTCATGGTTGCTGACGTTGCCCGTGGTGATGGTAAAGATAACTCTACCTTCTATGTGTTTGAATCCGATACTATGGAGATTTGCTGTGAATATCAAGGCAAATTACCACTTGATAGTTTTGCACGTATAATTTATGACACATCAAAGAGTTATGGTATGTGCATGACTGTTGTAGAGAATAACTCAGTTGGTATGACCGTATTAACAAAATTAAAAGATTACGGTCACCCAAACATTTACCACTCAAAGAAGTCAACACACGAGTATGTTGAGACATCTTACACAGAACAAACATCTGTGATTGCTGGTTTTTCCACCACAGTTAAAACCAGACCTATGATTATCGCTAAATTAGAAGAGTTTATTCGTAATAAGGTATTAAAGATTAGATCAAAAAGATTGTTTAACGAATTAAAAACATTTATTTGGAATAATGGCAAAGCAGAAGCGATGCGTTCATATAATGATGACTTAGTTATGGCGTGTGCTATTGGATGTTGGGTAAGAGATACAGCATTAACTGCAAATCAACAAGAAATAGAGTATAAAAAATCTATGCTTTCTGCTATAATGACAAGCAATAAGTCATTAGATACTAGAATTGTTGGGATGGAAAGGAATCAGCAAGATAATTATATCTATGGTGGCAACGCAAAACAAAAAACAGTAAAGATACATAAACTACCGTTTTTTATGAAATAGGAACTGACCAATGGCAGACAATAAAAACAATCCAAGAAATCCAAACAGTCCTCTGTTCCAAAGACTAACAAGACTATTTTCCGGTCCAATTGTAAACTACAGAGCACAACAAGTAAGAAATAATCGAAAGTATTCAGTAGACAAGTATGGATCTAAATTTAGATCAGTGGGCGGTCAGTCATTTAAAAGAAAGTCATACAATCCATACGAATCAATCTCAACTGCGATGATGAACAACTATAATCGCGTTGAAAGGTACGCTGACTTTGATCAGATGGAATTTATGCCCGAGTTAGCATCTGCTTTAGATATTTATGCTGATGAAATCACAACACATTCTGAATTTCATAGATCATTAATTATTGACTGTCAAAATGAAGAAATTAAAGATATATTAGAAACACTGTTTCACAAAGTTTTAAATATTGATGCTAACCTTTTTGGTTGGGTGCGCTCCATGTGCAAATACGGTGATTTCTTTGGATATCTAGATATTGATGAGGAAATTGGTATCAAGTCATTTATTGGTCTCCCAGTAAGTGAAATTGAGAGAATGGAAGGCACTGATCAATCTAATCCAAATTACGTTCAATACCAATGGAATACAGGTGGGTTAACATTTGAAAATTGGCAGATGGCGCACTTTAGAGTTTTAGGTAATGATAAGTATGTCCCATACGGTACATCTGTTTTAGATCCAGGTCGTAGAATCTGGAGGCAATTAACTCTTCTTGAAGATGCTATGATTGCGTACAGAGTTGTTCGCTCGCCATCAAGAAAACAATTTAAAATTGATGTTGGTGGTATTCCACCAGAAGAAGTAGAGCAATACATGCAGAAAATCATCACTATGATGAAGCGCCACCAAGTTGTTGATGATACAAGTGGTAGAGTTGATTTACGTTACAATCCACTATCAATTGAAGAGGACTATTACATCCCAACAAGGAATGGACAAGCATCAGTAGATATTAGTCAAGTTCAAGGCGATACTTGGGGAACTGCTATTGATGATATCAAATACCTACAAAACAAGTTGTTCGCTGCAATTAAAATTCCAATGTCTTACTTGATTCGAGGTGAAGGTGGAACTGAAGAACAAGCAGCACTTTCTCAAAAAGATATTAGGTTTGCAAGAACAATTCAAAGAATTCAGAGGGCAGTTGTTGCAGAATTAGATAAAATGGCAACAATTCACTTGTACACTCTTGGTTACAGAGGAAATGATTTAATAAACTTTAATATAAAGTTGCACAACCCATCCAGAATCGCTTCTATGCAGGAATTAGAAACTTTGAAGAGTAAACTAGAGATTGCTTCAACTGCAAGGTCTGACGTGTATAGCAACCGCTGGATTGCAAAAAATATTTTAGGCATATCAGAACAGGAACTAATCAGAAACACAAGAGAGAAATTCCACGATAAGCAGATAGAAACAGCATTGGCAAAGATTGCAACCGAACAAGGTGAAGGACTTGCTGCTGAAACATTGACCGGTGGTGGATTCGGCGGTGTTGGTGATATTGGACTAGGAGGCGATACTGAGGTTGGTGGAGAAATTGCTGCCCCCGAAACTGAAGTTACTGCTGGTTTAGAAACCGCACCAGAACCTGCTGCACCAGAACCTGCTACTCCAGCACCCGAACCAGAAGCAGGCGGCGGTGAAGACGTTCTATTAGCAACTCCAGAAGGTGGTGGCAAGAAACCAGATAAACCAGCAGCAATTTATACAGAATACGAAGATGGTTCCCACACGACCAAAGGTTCTAAAGGAAAAAAGTATTGGTCTGTTAAACATGACAAGCGAGAGAAAGCAGGTCGTAAAGAGTCCTGGGGTGCAACTAAACAAAGAAAACCACGCGATATTAATAAGGCATTATCAATAGGTACGCTTGTTAAAGAAAACAAATCTAATTATAGTGAAGAGTTTGAAAATAAAATGTCTTCATTGAATGAGGAAATGGATAGAATACTATCAGAGGATTTATAGAATGAATCATAATAAGAGAAGAAATACTGCATTTTTATATGAGGCACTAGTCAGAGAATTGACTAAAAGCGTTGTTGCAAAAGATAATGAAAGAAAATCTGCTGTAATGGCAGTAATAAAAGAGTTCTTTAACAACAACAGTGTGTTAAAGCAAGATTTAAATCTTTACAAAGAGATTGTAGAAACACGCGGAACAACTAAAGACGCAGCAGAGAAGATTATTGGATACGTTCGTAAAGAACGTGAGAGATTAAATGCTGAAAAGTTGTTTGAAGCACAGACACGTCTTATCAATAAGATTCACAACAACTTGAGTGAAGATGTATTTTCTAACTTCGTGCCAAACTATAAAGCATTAGCAAGCGTTTATCAAATGTTTTCACCAAACACAAAGATTAAAAACAAAGTTCTAATGGAAAATGTTGTTGTTCAATACATGTCTTCACTTCCTCAACAACTAAATGAAGAAAAAAAGATTAATAATGCAACAATGAGAATCTTCTCTTCTAAATTTAACAATCACTACAATGAACTTCTAGAGGAACAAAGAGTCTTATTGTCAAAGTATATCTCATCATTTGCAGACAATGGTCTTGAATTAAAGATGTACCTTAATGATGAATTGACAAGAATTAAAGAGGCAATTGGTAACGCAAAGTTTGAAGGCGAATTGCAGGAAAAAATTAATAAAGTGTCTTCTGTAATTGATGGATTTAAGGGCGAGTTAATCAATGAAGATATGCTTAAGCAAATTATGAAAATGCAACAACTTGTGAGTGAGATTGGAAACAATGATTAGTATTGATGAAATCAAAGTTAAGATTGATGAGGAAAAACCAGATAAGATTACTATATCTGTTGTTGAACCACAACCAACATCAATTGATGTAAGTGTTGAACCCATTCCATCACAACCAATTTCATTAGATATTCGACGAACATTAGATAATAATTACATTATTTATGATCACCCACTTTTTGATATTGTAATCAATCCAGACAAAAAGAAGATCATGACTTTTGTGAAAAAATTCTCTAAGACAGAAGCGTACCCTCACCAAGATTCATTTTTTAATTTTTTAAAGCATAGGGGTGTTATTTTGCCCGACACTGTTAAGGGTGGAAATATTTTTGGCAGCATTGAAGCAACTTATCCAGCAAATAAAAAAATTGATGTCATTAAAGTAGTTCTTTTAAATATTTTTATGTTCTTTAGAGAAGAGTTACCAGCGCTTAAGAAAGTGCTTGATTATGATTTTGAAGTTGATAAAATGCTTGTAGACCCAGACGCAGAGGACAGCACAGAATACGGCGAAGTCCCACAGCAGAAAAAGAAAGGTACAATGGATCCTTTCTATACACAATACTACGGTTTACTTTACAGGATATAAATGTCTTTACTTTGGTTCGTATTAACGTGTTATGGTTTAACACAAATTTTGGTATATGGTTCAATTTTTAATGGTATAAGACCCAAATATGGTTTTTTAGGTGATTTACTAAAATGCCCCATGTGTACAGGATTTTGGGTTGGTGCATTAGTTTTTCTAATTTCGCCTTGTACTGAACTATTTACTTTTGAGTATAATATAATCAACATGCTTTTATGCGGTTGGTTGAGTTCAGGGACATCATATGTGCTCTGTACTGTTTTCGGAGACGAGGGAATAAATGTCAAAGGGAATTAACAATTACGTTGAAACTAAGTGGATGCTCCAACCTCCACGCCTTTGCTGCAAGGGCAGTTGTATCGGGCGGGTGACGCCCGCAGGAGAATTTTGATGAATCTAAGTGAGATTAAAAAGATGGTCATAACATCTCTCATTCAAGAGAGAGTTGGTTATTACGGTGCTATGGACGGTGATGCCGGTGGTGCTGCTGATACACCCGATATTCAGGGCATTGTTGATGATGCTGAAAAAGAAATAAAGCAGATGATTGCCGCTCAAGGCAATATCATTGACGCTGTTGCAGCAGAGATCGCTGAAATCGCAGGACCTGCATTGGTTCAGGCAGGCGTTCCAGGTGGAGATGTTGTTAAATTAGTATCAGACTTTTTAACTCACATGCATAGTGCAGTCGATGATGCAAAAAAGAAAAGAGAGCAAGTTGGCGCAGAACCATCCACACCAGAATTAAACACAAAAGTGGAGGACGAATAAATGTCTGACAAGGTATTATTAAGAGAATATTATGCCCTTTGTGAAGGTGGATACTGTCAAGATCTTTTAACTGAGGCAGAAAAGCAAGATATCAAAAAAAATAACGCTTGGTATCTAACTGGTATTTTACAAAAGGGTAATACCAAAAACGGTAATGGTAGAAAGTATCCATCTCACGTTCTTGAAAGAGAGATGAAAAACTACGATATGCTTATCAAGCAGAAGAGAGCATTCGGTGAGTTGGACCACCCAGACACATCAGTTGTTGATTTAAAGAATGCATCGCACATGGTTACTCGTTATTGGATGGATGGTGATACCGTCATGGGTGCTATTAAGATTTTAGATACTCCCTGTGGTGAGATCGTAAAAGGCATTGTTAAATCAGGTGGTCAAGTTGGTATTTCATCAAGAGGTCTTGGATCTGTTGTAAATGAGTCAAACGGTACAAGCATTGTTCAAGAAGATTTTACTTTAATCTGCTTTGATATTGTTGCTGATCCATCAACTCCAGGTGCATTCATGAACCCACAAAAAATTAGGGAGTCAAAAGAGTTAAAGGTTCACGATAAAGATTATCGTGTGAACTCATTACTAAACTCAATTTTGGATTAAAATGAAGAAAGAACAATTTAAGAAAATGTTGAAACCCATTATCAAAGAGTGTATTCAAGAGGCACTAGTTGAGTCAAATTTAATTTCAGGAATCATCTCTGAGGTTGTAAAGGGAATGGGCGCTCAACCACAGCAGGCACAAATCACTGAGCAAAAGAAAAAATATGAGAGTGATGAAGATGCAAAGAAAAGACGCCAAGCAAAAGAGAAAAAGTTGAATAAAACAAGAAAAACTCTTTTAGGCGCAATTAATAAAGATGCTTACGGTGGTGTTGATTTATTTGAAGGCACAACACCAATGCAAGAATCAAAATCAGGCGGTCCAGGCAGCGCACTTGCAGGTGTTGCACCAGATGATGCTGGTATTGATATTTCAGGAATTTTAAACATTGGCGGCGATAAGTGGTCAAAATTAATATGAGGTTAAAATGAGTGCAACTAACGTCCATGTGACAGCAAGAAGAAACGAATCAGGTGAAGCGCTAATCAAAAGATTTAGCAGAAAGGTAAAGAGAGAGGGGATTATCGAAGAGTGCAAAAAAAGAATGTACTATGAAAAACCCTCTGTAAAAAGAAGAAGAGATAAGTTAAGAAGAAAAAGAGTTTTAAAGAAACTATTTATGAAACAGAGCGGAGAGAAAGATGTCAGATAACGGAAACATCCAAGCAAATACAAGTTATGCAGATCAAAGATTTCAGTATAACAGTCCCGGTGTTGGCGCAGTTGGTCAATACCAGACCAGTGGTATTCCATATGCCACCGCATCTGTTCTTGTTCAGAGTATTCTGAATGGTGAAGGTGCCACAGAGGTCCCATTCCCATATGTTACAAAGTTTGTAACAGTTGTAAATGAACACAGTGGTTCATCAGCAAAACTCAGAGTTGGTTTTAGCGCAGCAGGAATTACTGGATCGGGTGCTCCATCTGGACATGGAGACAATTACTTTATATTAGATAACGGTGAATCATACACTGGTGAATTTAGAGTATCAAAAGTTTTTATTGCAGGTGATTCATCTGCAACAACCGCTTCTGTAATTGCTGGCATGACTGGCATTCCATCAACCAAACTAAAAACTAACTGGTCAGGAACCTCTGGAGTAGGTTAATGATAATAAGTGGCTTCGGCGGAAAAGGCGGGTCTTTATCAAGTCGTTCTTCTGGAGTTACCACTGAAGAAGATAAGTCCGGTGGATTTTTAAACATTGTAAAATCTATTGCTGGGGATGACTTACTTTTTTGTTTAGATCCAGGTTCAATTACTGTTGATATTGGTCAAACAGTAAATGAGTGGTTTGATTCGCTTGGAGCATTTGATACTCACTTCACAGCACAAGATGTTGCAAACCGCAAACCTTCTTTTAGTTTATACAACAATAAACCAGTTCTCGACTTTGACGGCACTAACAATGCTTTTAGATCAGCAGCAGTTGTTTCGCAACTAAATAATAAAAAAGCATTATCTTTGATTTATTTTGCAAAAGTAAATGGTGGCAGCGGTTTTAAAACAATTTTAGAACTTGATGCTTTGTGGTACAATGTAAACGGGTTTACAGCAGGCGTCGAACGCGATGCGGCTGATTATACAATATATAATGCACAAGACCAACACCCAGATGGACTCAACACAGGCGGCGTTGCTGGCAGCAACGGAACAAATGTTGATGTTGATTTACCAATAGTTCATGGCGTTGTTTATAATCGCAACGGCGCAGGCGGCTCTGCTGGCACAACCACAAGACCATTTGTAAATGGTGTTGCAATGACAGCCGCACAAACTTACACAGGCGGCAACACATACAACATTGATAGTGCCTGGGTAAGTGATAAATTGCTTTTCATGGGTGCTCGCGGCACAACAGTACTTAACTTCAATGGTTCAATTGGAACATTTATCGCTGTCACAAGAGCCCTTACAGACGACGAAATGGGAAGGTTGTCGAGAGCAGTTTTAAGAAAACATAACTTAGGAACTGATGCTCCCGCGATTCCTGCTCCCTCTGGAGGAGGTGGCGATAGTGGAGTCACTTATAATATTGATGAGGTCGCAGGGCAGAACATTACAGACACCGCTGGTACTCTTTACGATGATGGCGGTCCAACTGGTACTTATTCACAAACCGACTACACAACTTACATTGTTCCAGGCGCAGGTAAGAAAGTTGTAATTACAATGAGAGAGTTTGAAATGGGTCCTGGCGACGGCAACTTTAACGAAAAATTACGTTTCTTTAATACCACTTCAGGTATTCTAAACTTCTACGGTAGTATGACAGATGGAGGATCCAATGCTCCAACACAAGATCAAGTTATTAATGGTGTTGATGGCGGTACAGTTACCATTATCTTTGACCAGTCAGGTTATTATGGCGCAGGCGGGTTCTTTAGTCAGGACGCCGAAGGATTTAAATTAACTTGGGAAATAGTTGATGTGTAATAATAGGAATAAATAATATGTCTACATGCCCACAACCAATAACTTATTATATCCAAACTGAATCTATTGCAGGTCAGGTAGGAATACAAATAGAGAAAAATTTTACAAAATACAGAGTTATTGGTATTTGGGGACATGTCACTCCACCACCCTCTGTTGAGTGGATACAAACAGAGTGGCACGGATTTGATGTTCACGAGTGGGTCACCTCGTTAGGTTATGTCTTTGTACCAATACTTCCCCGCCCAATTCCATAAAGCATTTTACCTTTTTTACAACTATTTATTGTAGCGTAAATTAGGAGTTTACTTATGTCATCTATGTTAGAACAAGCAATTATCGACGCAACTGCCCTTAGAGAAGCAGCAATTAAGAGCGCTGAACAAGCAGTTGTAGAAAAATATTCAACCGATATTAAAGAAGCAGTTGAGAAACTTATGGAAGAAAATGATTTCGAAGAGAATAAGACTGTTGATGAGCAGATTGTAGAGGCAGATGAGAAGGGCAGAGGTTATGCTTTTGCTGAAGACACTGAACTAAGCGATCTTGAGGCACATGAGGTGGTTGACATTGATGTTAAATCTCTCTTTGAGCAAGTTCAAAAAGAACAACTTCAAGAAGAAGTTGAATTGGAAGAAGATATTTTTGAAGAAGAATACGATCTAAGTGAAATAGTTGATGAAGTTTCTGATGTCTTAGACGAAATGGGTGACACCGATGAGCAACTTGAAGACATGGTAGAACTTGAAGAAGAGTTGGAAGAGTCAATGAAGTTTGACTTTGATCCAGTTCCAGAGGGACAAACAACCGCTTTTGGTGCAACAAGGGCACAGCAGGCAGAACAAGCAATGTTAATGGACGTCATGCTCGCCGTTGAAGAAGAGAACTCTAAATTAGAAAGCAAGAACGAATCTTTGGTTAAGACCAATAAAGAATTAACTGAGTCTAACCAAAAACTAAAAGAAACCGTGCAGAATATTGCAGATAAGTTTGAAGAGATCAAACTAGTAAACAGCAAGTTGTTCTACACAAACAAAACTTTAATGGACGACTCCCTGAATGAGCGACAAAAGGGTAACCTTGTCGAGTCCATTAATAACGCTCAGACATCTGAGCAAGCGAAGATTGTCTATGAAACTCTAAAAAGCACAGTGGGCAATGCTACTACAAATAAGCAACCGGAATCATTGAGTGAGGCAGTAGGCAAGCGATCTTCAACATCTTTATTGCTAAAAGCAAGAAAAAGCGACGAAAAGCAAGTTGTTAACGAAGGTAACATCTTTGCTGATCGTATGCAAATTTTAGCAGGCATTAAACATCAAAAGGAGGATTAAACAATGTCAAACATAGTCGAAAGATTAACAGAAAACATCGTTGCTCGTGACCTCCGTCAAGAAGGCGCTGCCCTAGTTTCCAAATGGGAAAAAACAGGTCTACTTGAGGGTCTCGGTGATGATAGAACAAAGGACAACATGTCCCGTCTCTTAGAGAACCAAGCCAAGGAACTTCTACGTGAGGCTTCCACAATGGCAGCAGGTGATGTCGAAGGTTTCGCCGCCGTCGCATTCCCAATCGTCCGTCGTGTATTCGGCGGTCTACTCGCTAACGATCTCGTTAGTGTTCAACCAATGAGTCTACCAAGTGGTCTCATCTTCTTCCTAGACTTCCAGAAGGCAAATGCCCGTCTAGGTGATGACGCTGCTGATTCCGTTTACGGTGGTGGCGTTGTTGGTCAGGCAATCACAGGTGGTGTATCACTAACCGGTCGTAACGCTGAAAAGTCACTTTACAGTCTAAACAACGGTTACTCCTCACCAGTTTCCGGTGCAGTAACTGACATGAACGTCGGTCTAGAAGTTGTCGCTTCAGGTGCTATCGACTCATCAGGTCTATTCCAGTTCATGGATAACGATCCTGCTGACCAGATCACAATCGAAGAGGCAAGAAGAATTCTTCGTTACGATCCAGATCTACCATCAGGAACTGGTATCATCATCGCTGAGGGTGAGGCAACTGACTTACCACAACTCAACCGTGATGACTTGGTTGCTATTTCTTACCGTGACGAGAATGGTGCAGTCCTATCAGGTACTGCTGCTCAGTTCTCACTAACACAGGTTCGTCGTTTGACCACCTATGCTACTGCTTCAAACGGTACACCAAACAACGCTAGAATCTTCTCAGTGTTCACCACAACTGCTTCCGTTAACGTAGCAAATGATTCTACTGCTCTTCTTGACGCTGCTGCCAACATTCCAGTTGATCAGACAGTCGCAAGAGTTCAGTACGCTACTGCTGATAACTTCGCAACAGGATTGGGCGATCCCGGTTCAGTCGCTGGTACAGCAAGTTGGTTGCTAGAAGGTGACGTTGAGGGTGCTGCCCCAACATTTGGTGATGTAAGCAATGAGATCCCAGAGATCGACATCAAAGTAGATTCAGTTGCTGTAACAGCAGTAACTAAGAAACTACGTGCTAAGTGGTCACCAGAGTTAGGTCAAGACCTAAACGCTTACCACAACCTCGACGCCGAGGTAGAGTTAACTGGTATTCTTTCTGAGCAGGTCGCTCTAGAAATCGATCGTGAGATCCTAGAAGACCTCATCAAGAGAGCAACTGCCGGTACACTACACTGGTCACGTCAACCCGGTCGTTTCGTTAACCGCGAGACTGGTGCTGATTTAGAGGAAGCCAGTTCCTCAACTGGTTACCCAGAGTTTACTGGTACCGTTTCTGAGTGGTACGAGACCCTCATTGAGACAATCAATGACGTTTCTGCTCGTATCCACAGAAAGACACTTCGCGGTGGTGCTAACTTCCTAGTTTGCTCACCAGAAGTTGCCAACATCCTTGAGTTCACCGCTGGTTTCCGCGCAAGCGTCAGCGTTGATTCAAATGGTACCGCTGGTGCTGTAAACGTTGGTTCAATCTCTAAGAAGTTTGACGTATACGTCGACCCATACTTCCCACGTAACGTAGTTCTCGTTGGTCGTAAGGGTGCTAGTTTCCTAGAGAGCGGTTACGTTTACGCTCCATACGTCCCACTACAGGTCACTCCAACCATCTTTGGTACAGAGGACTTTGCACCACGTAAGGGTGTAATGACTCGCTACGCCAAGAAGATGGTTCGTCCTGACATGTACGGTCTAGTAATTTGCCATAACTTGGTTGGTTAATTGCTAATGCGTAGTTAAGGGTTGCCCCTCATCCGTTTCGACGGGTGGGGGGTTTCTCTTTAATAAAACTATTTAGATAGTAGGAGATTACGTGAATGTCAGTACCAGATTTAACACCGTTAAGTAATTCAAGCAAAGTAATTTTGCCAATTACAGGAACACCCGATAATGTAAATGCTTCAAGCAACCCATTACCATTTGGTTTTTATATGCAAGGACCAGATTCCGCAGCATTTGCTTCAGGTGCAGCAGATCAGGTTAGTTTTGTTTACAAGAAATTAGGTGGCGATGTATTAGATATTGAATTAACTCAATACAATGTTTATGCAGCATATGAAGAAGCAGTGTTGGAATATTCATACTTGGTAAACATTCACCAAGCAAAGAACTCGTTAAACAACCTACTTGGCGCTACAACCGCTTCTTTTGATGAAGACGGACAGATTGTCGCTGGTGATGCTTTAAGCGGTTCTAACATCGAAATGGCGCTTCCTAGATATACGTTTGATTACACAAGAAGAGTTGCTGAAGGCATTGCTTCTGAAGCGGGTGCTGGTGGTGGTTTAACTTACTATACAGCATCATTTGTTCCAACTGCTAGTGTGCAAGATTACGATTTACAGCAAATCGTTAGTTCATCAATTACAAATGGAACGTTGACATTAAACAGCGGCGACACAGTTGGCGATAATAAAATTATTATTAGAAACGTTTATTACAAAACACCAAGATCAATGTGGAGATTCTTTGCATATTATGGTGGTTTGAATGTTATTGGTAACTTATCAACATATGGTCAATATGCTGACGATTCAACTTTTGAAATTGTTCCAACTTGGCAGAACAAACTTCAGGCAATAATGTATGAAGATTCAATTTACACCAGAACTTCACACTATTCATACGAAGTTATTAATAATAAATTAAGATTGTTCCCAACTCCAAGCACTGTTGGTTCACCAGATAGATTTTATTTTAGATTTACTGTAAAGAAAGATTCATTTGAGGAATATCCAGATCGTAAAACTGGAACAAAGGGTGTCAATAACATGAACAACCTACCATTCCAGAATATTCCATATGCATCAATCAACTCAATTGGTAAGCAATGGATTCGTAGATTTGCTCTAGCACTTTGCAAGGAAATGCTTGGACAGATCAGAGGAAAGATGGGCAACGCCGTTCCACTTCCAGGTGGTAACATTACACTTAATGCACCTTCTTTGTTGGCAGAAGCAGCAAAAGAAATGGGTGATTTAAGAACAGAACTTAAGACAGTATTAGACGAATTAACTTATGAGAAATTGTTAACAAAAGACTCTAATATGACCAAGGCAACTGCGGAAACACTCAAACAAGTCCCAGTTCCATTATTTGTAGGGTAATAAAGAATGGCAGATGATAAATGGACAAGACCTGATGCGCCACCGCCTCCACTTTTTACGGGGCAGAAAGAGGCAGACTTTGTTAAGCAGATCAATGACGAGGTTATTGAGCGTGTTGCTGGTCAACAAATTCTTTATTTTGCTATCTCAAGAGAACACTCAAATTATCATCCACTTTACGGCGAGGCAATAGAAAAAACATACTTACCACCAGTTAGAGTGTACAGTCGTGTAAAGTGGAATGGTACAAAAACTGAGTTTACAAAGTACGGTGTTGATAGAAGACCACAAATTGTAGTCGATTTTCATAAGAGGCGCTTAACAGAGGATCAGGATCTTTATGTTCGTGTCGGTGACTTTGTTCGCTATGGCGATTTCGATTATGAGATTGTTGAATTGAGTGAACCAAAACTACTCTTTGATCAGACAGATAGAAGTTTTGAGATTAGTGCAACTTGTATTTTAGCAAGAGAAGGAAAATTTAACCCATAGGATTATTAAATGCTACCAAAGTATATTGAAGAAAATTACAAGTTTAACAATTATCGTGATGCTCTAAGAAAAGCAGAAACTCTTGGGTGTGTTGGAACACATACAGAGGATGGAAACTATTACCCATGTAAGAATGCTGATGAATTATATAAATCAGCATATTCAGTGCAGTATGATACACTAGTCCCTTCTACATTTGAAACAATTGATATGGCGCTTTACGATTGGTTGAATCAAACTATTGATTTATTCGCAACTCGTAATGATGGTTGGCGCAAAGTTCCAATCATTTGGTTAACTCAAGAGAGAGCATTTCAAATTAAAGACGATAGAGAAATGAGAGAGTTGGGTACTGAGTCTTTAAAATTTCCAATGATCTCAGTACAAAGAACAACTGTTAAAAAAACAGATCCAAAAGACTCTCCGATACCAGCAAAACTATTTGCTAATAGTGACGGAACAACATTAACAATTGCTAGGAAAGTCAAGCAATCTAAAACTAAAAACTTTGCAAATGCAACAAGTTTAAGACTTTATAAACAAAATAACTTTAAATTTAAAAATGAAAAAGTTGTTTATGAAATGGCAACAGTTCCTTTGCCAATTTATCATGATTTGAATTATGAAATAAATTTAAGAGCAGAGTATCAACAACAAATCAACGACATGATTAGACCTTTTGCAACTTTTAACAATAACATAAATCAATTCATGATTAGAGATAGTGGACACAGTTATGAGGCATTTTTAGAAACAGACTATGGTGTAACAAGTAACATAAGCAATCTTGATAGTAATGAAAAAGTATATGAAGCAAGCATTAAGATAAAAGTCATAGGATACATTATGGGTGCTGGTGAAAATCAAAAAGGTCCACAAGTTGCAAGAAAAGAAAATTTTGTTGAAGTACGTTTCCCTAGAGAACATGTTATGTTGGGCGATATCAATGAATTCTCAGATGACGGATATAGACCCTAGTCTTTGCCGTATTTCTAAACTATTTATTGTAGCATAATTGGGAGATATTTTATGAGTGCCAGAAAATTTAAGTTTATTTCACCCGGCGTTTTCCTAAACGAGATTGATAATACACAACTACCAAACGAACCAGCAGAGACTGGTCCATTGTTTGTTGGTAGAGCAAAGTATGGTCCAGCAATGAGACCTGTAACAGTTGACTCATTTGCTGAGTTTGTACAGTTATATGGTGAACCAGTTCCAGGTGGAAAGTCTGATGATGTTTGGAGAAACGGCAATGAGCAGTCTCCTATGTACGGTACTTACACTGCACAATCCTGGTTAAGAAACTCATCAACCTGCACCTACGTTAGAATGTTGGGTTCTGAGCATACTGAAGCAACCACAGCAGGAAAGGCAGGTTGGAAAATCACAGGTGTTTCCCCACTTGGACTTGATATTCCCCATGGTGGACAGTTCCCAGAGTTTACAGGCGATGCAACTGGTTCTGCTTACGGACTCTTTGTATTCCCAAACCAACTTAGTGGTTCTGAGACAGAAAGCGCTCACGGAACTGGATCATTGGTCGCAACATGGTATGTAGAGGACGGTCTTGTTGGACTAGTAGGTAAAGACACCTTTGGTTCAAACGTTAATGCTGATACCGCGCCTACTGGTATGTGTACTTTGATTGCATCAGACGATAGCGGCAAATTCACAGTTGTAATTACAGGTTCAACTGGATACGATAAAGATCGTATCATAAGTTTTTCATTGAATGAGAATAATAAAGATTATCTCAGAAATGTTTTTAACACAAACCCAGCATTAGTCAATAAGTCAATTACTAAATCATCTCAACGAGAGAGATACTGGTTGGGCGAGACTTATGCTAGAGAGTTTAGTCAAAAATTAACACGAGGTGTAGTTACAGGATCTGGTGGCGCTTCCCAGGGATCACCCAATGCAACTTACTTGGGTGCAATAATTCCCCTAGCAACCGGTTCTGATGCAAGACATAGTAACAGGCAAATACCTTTTGAGAGAGGTACAACAAGAAATAACCCAGCAACAGGTATGGTTTTTGGTCAGGACTTGGGTGGCGCTGCTGCTTCAGGTTCTTACACATATGGTAATATGACTGAGTTGTTTAAGTTCCACGCCCTAGATCATGCTGAGTGGGCACAGAACAATCTCAAGGTTTCTATTGCCAATATTAACTATTCGCAAGATCAGTTCAATAAGTTTGGTACATTTGACGTTCTAGTTCGCCGCGCTAGTGATACAGACGCAGCACCAGTTGTTTTGGAGAGATTCAGCAATTGTAACTTAGACGCAAACTCTTTAGACTATGTTGCAAGAAAAATTGGCGATCAGTTCTTACAGTTCGATCCAGTTACAAGAAGATTAAGAACAAGAGGTGAGTACCCTAACAGTTCAAAATACATTAGAATTGAAATGGATGCTGACGATTACGATTCTCAATTGTTGCCATTCGGATATTACGGTCCTTTAAAGTACAAAGATATTGAAGTGGATAGAGAGACAAACACTCAGCAGAATAACTTTGGTACTGGCATATTTGGACTAGGTGCCAAAAATATCTTCGATGGTGCTCAAGACCAATTAATTATTACAGGTTCAGGTCTCGGCGCTAGTGGATTCAAGGGACCAGGACTTAAGTTGCTTTACCCATCTCACGAATTGAGAATTTCTGGTAACCAAGATGGTTTAGCAGACCAAACTGACGCTTACTGGGGTGTTTGGACTGGTATCTCTAAGACAAGTAACAAGTTTAACCGCGATTACGCCGACTTGAATAGAAACAGATCAGACATTATCACTGCGCCACTAACTGATACCGCGTACAGTGAGTACCAATACATCTTTACTCTTGACGAAGTTGTATCTGGATCATCAGATGGTATTCTAAGTTGGGTTTCAGGTTCAAGAGTAGATGGTGATGCCATTTCTGCTCAGTCAGGATTTACCTACAAGAATGTACTTGATAAGGGTGTTGATAGATTTACAATGCCCATGTACGGTGGTTCTGATGGTCTTGACATCACAGAGAAAGACCCCTTCAGAAACACCTTGTTAGATGGTAAGACAGAAACAACCAACTATGCATACAACACTGTCAAAGAGACAATTGATATTGTTAAAGATCCTGAGTTTGTTCCATACAACTTAATCTCAGTTCCCGGCATTACTAATGAGCAGTTAACCACACACCTCATTAACACTGCCGAGGCAAGAGCAGACGCTCTAGCAGTTATCGATCTAAAGGGTGACTTCCAACCCTCACACGAAGACGATGACGGTAAGGTATACCCTAACTTAAGTGAGACAATTTCTAACTTGAAAGAGCGTCAGATTAACTCAAGTTACGGTTGCGCTTACTACCCCTTCGTTCAGATTAGAGATACTCTAGAAGGACAGTTAGTATATGTCCCAGCATCTGTTGCCGCTATCGGCGCAATGTCTTACACAGACAGAGTGAGAGCACCATGGTTTGCACCAGCAGGATTCAACCGTGGTGGTCTTTCAAGCGGCATTGTTGGTCTACCAGTTGTTAACGTAACTGAGAAACTTACATCGCAAGATAGAGACCTTCTATACGACGCCAACATTAACCCAATTGCCTCATTCCCAAATGAGGGCATTGTAATCTTTGGTCAGAAGACTCTACAGGTTACAAGAAGTGCTTTGGATAGAATTAACGTTCGTAGATTGTTGATCTTTATCAAGAAAGGTATTTCTAACATCGCTGCTGGTATCTTGTTTGAACCAAACGTTCGTGCTACATGGGCACGATTCATTGGTCAAGCAGAACCCTTCTTATCAGATGTTCAAGCAAGATTTGGTTTGGATGAGTACAAGTTGGTTCTTGATGAGACAACAACAACACCGGACTTAGTTGATAGAAACATTCTGTACGCCAAGGTTTACTTGAAACCAACCCGTGCAATTGAGTTTGTTGCTGTTGACTTCATTATTACCAACACTGGTGCATCTTTTGAGGATTAAACTAATTAATAGGAGAGTAGGAGACTAAAAATGCCAAACAAAGCAACACCAATTCCACCATGGGCATCAGTTAAGATTGAACCAAAAAGAGAGTTTAAATTTATTCTAACTTTGGGTGAAATCCCAGCATGGGTTGTCACTGATTGTGATAGACCAAACCCAAATTTTGATGGACAAGTAAACCATGAGTTTTTAGGACATCAATTTAAGTTTCCTGGTAAATTAAAGTGGTCAGATATTAACATGACACTTGTTGAACCAATTGATCCCGATGTATCTGGATTGGTGCTAGGTGCAGTTGAAAAGGCGGGTTATAACCCACCATCAACATGGACTGCCGACAATGAAGGTTGGAGAACTACCTTTTCTAAAGAAAGATTTGTAACTGGAAACTTTGGTAATATTTCAGTCAAGGTATTAGATTCTGATGGAAATGAGATTGAGACATGGACTCTATACAATTCATTTGTCAATGGTGTTTCCTACTCTAGTCTAAATTACGGTGGTAGCGCAATCAACACAGTAAAATTGACATTTTCCTATGATTATGCTACTTTGAATATTACAGAAATTAATCAAAATTAATAGTGTGACATAATTATTGTAAGATGTCAGACATAAATTATACACAAACTGTAAGATCTAGTTTACAATCTAATTTTAGATTTCTTTTGCGTATTGATAATATTCCCTTTGCTATGGTCTCTTCTGTTAGTAGACCAAAACCAAACATATCATCACCGAAAGAGTTCACACTATTAAACTGGAAATTTAAACAACCAGGGACTATTGTAACTTGGGACAATGTTACATTTAAAGTTGTTGAGAGTTTTGACAACGAAAAATTTGATTCAATATCTGGAATCCTTTTAAAAACATATAAAGAAAGAGGGTATGATAATCCAAACCAGATTGATGCTAGTAATTTAAAAGATATGAATAAAAAGTCATTAATAGATTCAATCGGAACTGTTAAAATAGAAGTGATAAATCCAGATGGAGAAGTTTACGAAACTTGGAAATTATATAATGCTTTTGTTAGCGGAATTGATTTTGATGGACTCAATTATTCAGGAGCATCTATTTTGGGAGCATCGGTAACTTTAAGTTATGACTGGGCAGATTTAACATATAGAACATCCACTGGTAGAGAAATTACATACTAAAAGAGGTAAAAATGCAAAAATTTGAACTTGAAGAGCAGTCTTCATTGTTGGAACACAATGGAGCAACTTTTTTTATTGATTTGCCAACAAAAGGTAAATTTTATTCAGAAGATCATCCTTTTCATAATAAAGAACAAATTGAACTTAAGATGATGACTACAAGGGAAGAGGAGATTCTAACAAACCCTTCTTATATCGAAAATAATTTAACAATTGACAAACTCCTTCAGAGTGTGTTAAACATGCCTACAATAACGACTGCGGATCTTTTTGAGGTTGATCAGTATGCAATACTGATTGGACTTAGAATCGACGCTTATGACGAAAACTACAAGGTTGTAGCAGCATGTTCTAACTGTGAGGAAGAGTATCCTTTCTCTATTGATCTCGATGAGATGCGTGAAAAGGTTAATTACAGTGATCTGGAAGAAACACCGAACAATACTTTTGTTGTAAAGTTGCCAAAGAGTAATAGAACGGTAGAATTTAAATTAGTTTTGCCTAAAGAAATATTATCTGTGCAAAAAACAACAGAAAAACTTTCAAAGATGAACGTTAAAACAAACTTCACTCAAGAATTTTTAAAGAGAATCGTTGTGTCAGTTGATGGTGATACTGATTCAGCAGAAAAAGATAAATTTTTAAGGTTTTTGCGAATCATGGACTCTAGATTTTTGATGTCTGCATATGAAAAAGGTATCCCTGAACTTGATTTATCGGTTACAAGCACCTGCCCACACTGTAATCATCAGCAGGAAGGGGGTATGCCTATCCAGGCGAACTTTTTTTTCCCTGAATTCTAGTTATATAGAAGATATATACAGCAATGTAACTGCTGCAATAACTCATACCGGATGGAGATACAAGGATCTGTTTAATTTACCGATTAAAAAAAGAAACTGGATTTTTCATTTGATTGTAAAAGTGAACCAACCGAGCGAGGAAGATGAGTAAAGATTTTATAACGCGATTTATTAATCCTGATGGTACATTTAGAACGGATGACTTTCTTAAAGCGTCCAGTAAATTAGGTGGTGATATAACGGAAGCGGTAACAAAGGCTACTGTGCTGCAAGCCGCCGCTGGTGTTTTTGAAGGTTCTCTTGCAGGGCAAAAACTATTATTTTTAGAACTAGTAGGTCAAATAGAAAAATTTCAAGTAGATGCGTTAAAGACTCTTGGTATAACTGACTTTAATAAAGAACTTGGACAATCAGTAGCATTGTTTCAAGATTTAAACAGTAATGTGAATAGGTTTGGTATTACTCAGGAAACGCTTAAAGATACTATTATTGAGACTACAAAAGCGTTTGATCAATCAGGAGAAGTTGGTAGCAAAGGAATAGAAAAACTTTCAAGAGCAATTGCAGCAAACTCTAACATAGTAGATAGATCTACATTAGTTGAATTTTCTAAAGGATTGGTTTTTCAATCAGGTCGTTCAGCAGAACAAGTTGCTGGATTATCAGATAATTTAATAAAACTTGCTGTAGATCTTCGAAGACCGCCTAGTGAAATTATTAAAATGACAACGGCGTTGGCATCAAATAATGCTACTTTTGCTACAACTAGTAAAGAAATGGATAAGATCATAATAAGATCTACTAAAATGGCGCGCGCGCTAGGTATTGGGTCTGATGCTCTTAGAGGTTATGGCGCTAGAACGTTTACAATTCAATCAAGAATACGTGAACTTGGACAACTTGGTAGACTTGCAAGAAGATTGGGATTTGATATTAATGCGAGACTTATAGGTTCGACAAAAGCAGCAGATAGAATACAGGGAGCGATTCAATTTCTATACAAATTAAATAGAGCAATGCAAACTGCGACAGAAGATCAAAAACAAGCAACTGCCGCGTACTTGGAGACAACGCAACTTGGTGCTATCGGTGGACAGGGAATCAGGGCGGCAATTATGGCAAGAAGACTTCTCAGTCCTGCTGAAATAGAGAAACTGGTCAAAGAACGTGCTGGTCGCGGTGCAAGACCAGGAGAAATAGATCGGTTAAGAAGAGGGGCAGTAACTACAGCAGATCGATTAAGAGTTCAAGCGGATCAAATACGACTTGCAGCAGCAACGAAAGCGATCTCTGAGTTGACAGGAATTACGGGAACTACACAGGAGATTGTACAAACTCTCGGAAGAGACTTGCAGGTATACATACCACAGTTTGAAAAAGCAGCAAGAGCAATTAGTGAAGGAACAGGAAAATTTGCGGGAGTGATGGTTGAATTTGTTGGTTTGGTAGTTAGACTTGTAGCAAACAGGGGACAACTAGATAGCGCAGAAGCACAGCGTTTAATAAATAGATTGACACAAATACTCCCACAAGTACAGACAAAAATGGGTATGGGTGCTGGAGGTCGCACCGCAGCGCCAGCAGCGGCACCTGCACCCCGGACTCCTTAACTTTAGTCAGTCTCTGAAATAAAAACATTTAAAGACATAATTATAGTATGGCAATATCAATAGGCAACACTTATATAAATGGTTTAATAGATGCTGCGGTCGGACCACTTGACAGTATTTTTACTTCACATGCGAGTGATCCCACATTAAAGACAGCACTTCCCGCAGAAACAGAAATAAGAAATAAGTTGAGTTTTGCCAACATTTATATTTCTTTTCCAACTAAAGGTGGCAACATACCATTTTTAAATTTTTTGCCCTCAAACATTTTAGTTTTTCCAGCGTACTTGTCTTCTTTTTCTGACAAGTTCCAAGTAGACGCTTCTGGTCAAAAGTATTATGGTAGGACTGATCCAACACCAAATTATAAAGGTGTTACAAGAAATATTTCTGTTGGACTATCAATTCCATGCTTTAACTCTAAAGATGCAAACGAGAACATGAAAAAGATTAACGCATTTGTTCAGAATCTATATCCAACATATAATTCTTTTAAAGGTGATTTGATAATGGGTTCGCCACCTCTTGTGAGAGTAAAATTTGGTAACTTAATAACAAATCAAGCAAAAGGTTATGGTGGACTTTTAGGATATATAACCAGTTTTGATTATAGTTTTGATGTTAATGATGGTTTTTATTTTTCAAATGACGGATCAAACTCAACAAATTTGTTTTTTAAATCTTATAATTTAACTTTCACTTTTACAGTTCTACACGAAGGTGTCGTTGGAAACATAAACGGAAAAGAGTCTATAAACCGTCCTTTCCCTTATCAGACAAATACAAGCAGATTCAATCCTGCACAAATTTTGGGAGGGTCTGGGGCAACCGCACCAATATCTCAAGATATAGCACAGCAATCACAACTGGGGGAGAACTAATATGACATCTAGGTATTCAAAAACTCGACCCCAAGAATTAAATGACTTGCAATATAAACAAGTTTATCCTGAGAAGTTTGAAAATTATCGAAAAAGTTATTTGTTAAAAAAAGAAACACTAAACATAAATTATCCTACATTTAATGATGTGCTTGGGTTTGATTATGAGATTCATGTTTGGGGGGTTGGTGATCGCTATTACAAACTCGCCTCTAGATATTATGGCGATCCTACATATTGGTGGGTGATCGCGTGGTTTAATAAAAAACCAACAGAAAGTCACATTGAAGTTGGAGATTTTATAAGAGTGCCCCTTCCTTTAAATCAAGTTTTAGTTACTTTGGGGTATTAAATGTCATACTTCTTTCCTTTAAATACAAAAAGCAAAGTCAAACCTGCTTCAATTTTAGAGTCTTTTCTTTATCAGATTTTATTGCCAGATATTTCAAACACAAAAAATCGCAGCAAAGCGTTCAAATTTTTAAAGAATGAAGATCGATTAGAGGAATTATTTAAAAAAAATAATGGATTAATTCAACTTAGTCCAAGTTTTGGTTGTGATTTTGAATCTAGTGTTAAAAACACATCAAAAGAAGGTAAAAAAGAGCACTTGGAGTTTATACAAAATTTGTCCCCTGAAAAGTTGGCAGTTATGACACCATTCATAAGAATGTATATTGTTCCAAAAAAGTTTTTAAACAATCCTAAAGATTTTAAATCAAACCTTATACCAATTTCTTTTTCTAAAGAATTTGACACTGACTTTTATTTAAAAAGACAACGTGGGTTGGGCAACGCTTTGGCAACTGCAATCCCAGGGCAGGGTCAAGATACAGTATCAACAAGTCGCGGCGAAACTGCTGCGATCTTAGATCTTTCATTGTCAAGAAACTACAATACTGTTGGTGCTCAGGACTTTTACAATGTAAACGTAAAATTTTATTTTTCATCTTTTAATGTTTTTGCCTATAAACCAGCAGTTGAAAAGCAGTTTTTAACTGGTTTTGGTTATGGTGGCGATACTGTGGCAGCATTAGGTGCCTCTAATGTAAGGTATAGTAAATTAATTGAACAAAATAATAATGATTTTCAGTTGGTATTACACTATGGATACACAGTTGATAGAACTGTATCTGAGTCCATATTTCCTTTTTCAGAGAGATCTATTATTGAAAATTTTGAACAAAGATATGTTGCGATAAAACCGTACCAGAATGATATATCTTTTGACGAGTTCGGAGGCGTTACTTTAAATGTGACATACTCACCAGAAATAGATAACATTTTACTAGACACAATAAAATTTCCAACAAAAATATTTGAGAACAAAGAAGTTTTTAATATTGTTCAAAAGGATATGTCTCCTTTGGAAATAAATCTTTCAAATCAACTAGAGCAAGCACAAAAAGAATTAAAAGTTGCAAATAAAAATCAGGTTGCTAGAAAAAAACTAACAAGCAAAGTTAGAAGTTTGAAAACAAAAATCGCTGCATATCCTGCATTTAGATATGCACAGTTGTTAGGAGACCTCTTAAATAAAGAAAAAAGTGTTTATGATTTATCCGTATCAGGAAATAAATCAGGAAAAGGTATAGACTCTAAATATACTTTTAATGTAACATTGAAAGATGGTGATAAGAAAACTGAAATTTTAAGAGAAACTTATACCTTGAAAAAAATAAAAAAGCAAGTTGAAAAAATTAAACTAGAAAGAAAGGATGAAAAGGATTTATTAATTTTAAAAGATGATAAGTTCTTAGAACTCACAGTTTCAAGAATGTTGCCAAGCATGACAACAAGTTCTATAAAGTTTGTTTTTTTAAGAGATTTAATTTCAGCAGTTGTAAAAATATCGAATGTTGATAAAAATATGCCTCCCATAATTTTTGATAACTTTCCAATGATATTACCAGATGGTAAAAGATATTGGTGTAATATGGGCGATATCCCAATTAGATTTAAGAGAATCAAAGGCATACTACAAACCTTTTTAGTGCAAAGTCCTGGTGGAGATTTGCGCGATTTCTTAAAATATATTTTTTCCGTTGTTGTGCCCAACACAATTGTTGAGGAAGAGCAAAAAAAGTTCTTACCACAGTTCTCTTTCAACTATGTCAATTTTGATATTTCATCTTGGAAATCAGATAATAAAAATGGTAAAAAAGCAAAAGAACTTTTTCTTGATGGCGATAAGGGAGACTTGATTGATTTTGCTAAAGATTATTTAGATAGTTCAGATGCTGGTGCATCTAAGCATTGCATATATGTTGGAGTGAACCCTGACATTACTCAACAAGATACGTCTCTTTCTCTTGGTACCGAATTGCCAATAGACTCTGACCTTTTTAAAAATGATGACAAATTATTAAAAGCGGGCGTGGTAAAGACAATCATAGGCAACCCTAGAGGCGTTGTTCAACAAATAAACTTTTCTGGAGAAAGTTCAGAAATGTTTACCAACTTCCTTTATGCGTATAGAGGTTCAGACAAGTCCTCTTTCAACGCAAGTTCAATTTCTAACTACAACTGCACTGTGCAAATGTATGGAAATTTTGCTCTGGACTTTCCAGGTCGCTTTTATATTCCCGCTGCTTCTATCGGATATAGTCCAGATTATAAAGATGGAGAAAGGGATAGGTTGTTAGGAAATGATTTTGAAATTGGTGGAATTTATACCATACAAACAAAAACAGATACTTTAAGTTTGACAAATATGACTTATTCTTCTACAGTTAGTGGGTTTCAACATCTCAGAGAATCAGAGAGATCAAAAAGAGAAATAAAAGAAAAAGTAGATTCAAACGAAAAGCAAAAAATAATACCAACAAATAGTCCAAAAATCACAATAAGCGATTATCTTTATGAGCAGAGTGGGGAATATGAACAGATATATGTCAAGAAGTCAAGAGCACCAGTTCCATCTGCAACCCCAAGAGTAAAATCTGCTGCTGATGTGGGTGTAACACTACCTGGGTCAACTCCAGCACCAACCCCTGCACCACCACCGGGTGGATTGTTTGGTCGTCAAGCAGGTGGATTTAAACAGTTTCCAGAGGGATAGAATGCGATGAAAATTAATGTTCAAAAAATAATATCCTACACAGAACCTTCAGAAGTTAATGAAGAGAATACTAAATTAGATATTGAATCTGTAGAACCTGGGTCTGAGACTGCACCATTGTATGAATATAAAAGTGAATACAAGAAGCAAGTCAATGAACAAAATTATCCTGTTGGGGTTACCAAAAAGTTTAACCAAAAGAAACTTAATTTAAATTTCAACTTTTTTAAAACAAAAGAAGCAGCAATTAAATATCTGGATGGACTTGATGAATATGCTGGATATAAAATTATTTATGTCAAAGGTCCTATGCCAATTGACGCCAGCAACCCTGATAGCACTAAAGTTTGGAAATTTAAAATTGAATATCCAATTAACCCACCATTAAATCTATACAATGGGATAGACCTTCTTTATAAAGATCTTTTTTATGGAAAATTAAATAACAAAAACAATGTTATAAAATTTAAAAATGATGAAAAATTATTAAAGCAGTTTAATGGGACATCTTTCAAGGCAATAAACTTTGTTCATGACGCTGCCGTAGAACTTTTAAAGCAGTATAACCAACAAAGAAAAACTCATCCAAAAAGTATATTAAACAATATACAAATAACTAAAGCATATACAAAAAGTATAGATTATAAGAATTATTTAAAAATATTAAATCAACAGTTTTTCAATGAAGTTTTAAATCCAATTAAAAATACAAAAAAGATTTCAAATTTTGATAATTTTTTACTTTTATTTCACCAATGGATGAAAACAAAGGGAGGACCTGTAACAGAGTCTTCCTTTTATAAAAGTTTTTATAACAACATTTATGCTACTGGATTAGCATTTGATGTTTATGAAATTACTAGCGAAGAGGAAAAAGAACAGATATTAAATGATCCAAGATATTCAACTTTATATTATCTTGCAAAAATGAATGGGTTTAGAATTGATCCAAACTATCCAACGAGACTCGTAGCAGATATAAAATCAGAAAAGATGTTGGACTTATATGCAAAAAAATATTTTGAAGAACAAGATATAGAAAAAATACCACCTTTAATATATAAAAATTATTTTGACTTGGTTGAATTCTCTTTTTCCTCTAAAGATTCAATTTCTTTATTCTTATTAAATTTAATAAACTTTTACAATAACTTTGTTGACAAATATTTGTACTCGATAGATTTTACAGCATCTGCTGATATAAGTCAAAACTATAAAAAGAAGTTTGCAACCAATAAAGTATTAAGAAGAAAATTTGATGCCAACGATTTGGTGGTTGAAAGGGTTGATGGTAATTTTACTTTAAATAAAAAATATTTGAAGACTTATGTTGATTTTAGATTATATGAAGAATCAATAAATTTACCACAAAAACAATATGAACATTTAATTGATAAAATGATGACTTTGATAAGTGTGTTTGATTCAAAAAGTTTTATAAGCACAACTAATTTTTCTGAGAAACTTTTAACTTCAGTGCAGGCAATAAATTATTTAGAGAATTTTATTAATAGTAAAAAGAATCCAGACTCTGACAAGGTTGATTTTGCTTATGTTTTTGGTTTAGCGAAAGAAAAACTCTTGACATCTGGTGAGGACTTTAGTAATCTTGTACAGCAAGACGAAGAAGGGAACATATTCTCTGTTTCGCCGGTTGATATTAGCACAGACTTTTCTTAAGGACTAAATGTTTTTCTCAAAAATTGATTCAAAAAATAACTGCAAGAGCATCTATGCAGATGATAAAGTATTCTCAGATTATGACGAGGATATGAAGTATACTTGGACTTATCAAGAAGATCTACCACAGGACGTTAAGTTTGTAAAACTGTTCTGCGGTGGTAAAGATTACTTGGAACTGCTCCCAAAGCGTGATGCAGATGAATACAAATCACTTGAGAACAAGATTAAGAACACTCTCAAGTCATACAGTGTGTGTGGGTATGACCCTCGTGGATATTGTTTGGATGAGTTGGTGGGCAAGACCTTCATTGAAGATTTTTTCAATCTCAAGAATAAAGCGATGGAACTTGCAGTAAAGAACTTCCCAGAACCAAAGAATTATGCTCAGTTGGAAAAGATTGAGCGTTTAGTTCATTCTATTTCAAAACGTCAGTTGAACTTAGACCTTACCAACGTTTATACGGCAGCGAACGACAACCGTATCAAGAAGATCATCAAGAGGTACTCAAGTAGTCCCGCCTTTATCCACTACAACACCTTCGGGACCGTTACGGGGCGGTTATCTACTACCCCCTCTTCATTTCCCATCCTTACCTTAAACAAAGAATATCGCACTATGATTACACCAAATAATGGTGTTTTTGTCGAGTTCGATTATAATGCCTTTGAATTACGTGTTCTAACCGCCCTGCTTGGGCGTGAGCAACCGAAAGGGGATATCCACGACTGGAACATCAAGAATATCTTTAAGGACGGTACAAGTCGTTCTGAGGCGAAACAGAGGATTTTTGCTTGGTTATATAATCCCAACTCCAACGACAAACTTTTATCTGAGAAGTACGACCGGGAGGGTCTGTTGAAAAAATATTTTTCTGATGGTAAGATTGTGACCGACTTTGACCGTGAGATTGAGGCAGATGATTATCATGCACTTAACTATCTAATCCAAAGTACGGCATCTGACTTGTTTTTGGAGCAGGTATATAAGGTATTCAAAATTTTAGAAGACAATAACGCTAAATCTTATGTATCGATGCTTATTCATGATAGTATGATCTTAGATTTTGATAGAATGGATTACAAATTGCTGAATCAAATCAAGGATGCTTTCAAGCAGACAAGATATGGTGACTTCAAACTAAATATTCAGGTCGGAAGGACATTAGGAGATCTAAGCGCAGAATGGAAGTAATTGGTATTGGCAATGCAGGTCGTGAGATTTGTAAAATATTTGAGCAAAAAGGGTATAAAACATACTCTATTGATAATCACAGCGATGCTTTTGTAAAGTTTCCTAAAGTAAAGACGATTGAGGAGGCAGAAAAGGTTGAAATTGACCTTTCAGAGTTAAAAAATAATATAAAATCGGACCATATTCTGTGTGTAATGGCAGGATCTGGTCTTATAACAGGTGCTTGCCTTAGAATTTTAGAGAATTTCAGAGATAAGAAGATTGATTTTCTTTATATTCAACCTGACACATCATTTATGAACAATAATGGCAAGACAAGAGAGCGAGTTGTAAGGAATATTCTACAAGAGTTTGCCCGTTCAGGGTTATTCAACAAAATGTGGATGGTTTCCAACAAAAGTATTGCTAACCTCTCGTCAGATATATCGATTGGCAACTATTTTGAGAAGGTCAACGAGAAAGTAGTTGACATGTGGCACCTGATGGAGTATTATAGTCAGGCAACTGCGTTGATGGGGAACTTGGAAGAACCACAAGAGCAGAATAGGATAGCAACTTTTGGTCTGTATAGTTTGAACGACGAAACAGAGCAGAAGTTCTATGAACTGGAAGGAGTGAGAGAAAAACACTTTTACTTTACTTTTAGTGAAGAAACATTGAAAGAAACAGGCAATGTTTTAGAATTAGTATCTCGTAAATTGGAAAAAGCGCAAGAAAATGAATTTCAGGAAGTATCTTACGGATTTTTCCCATCGGGATATACTGTTGACAAAGTGTACATAATGTACTATACTAATCATATACAAAGCGAGGCAGGAAAATCACCTGTCTTATAAAAAGGAGAAAATAATATGGCTATTGATTTGAGTAAAATGCGTGCGAAACTTGCTGCTTCAGAGGGCAAGGGCGGTGGTTCTAGTAAGAACCTTTTCTGGAAACCAACTGATGGCGAGAGTGTCATTCGTATTGTTCCAGATGCAGACGGAGACCCCTTCAAGGAGTATTGGTTCCATTATAATGTTGCTAATGCCCCAGGTTTCCTATCACCTAAGAAGAATTTTGGTGAGGAGGATGTGCTAGATAAGTATGTTCGCAAGTTGTTCAACGATGGTACAGAGGAGAGTCGCGAGGAAGCGAAGAAGTTGATGGCAAAGCAGCGTTTCTTTTCCCCTGTAATTGTTCGTGGCGAAGAGGAGAAGGGTGTTCGTCTTTGGGGTTACTCCAAGACTGTTTACCAGAAGTTGCTACAGTTGGTTCTAAACCCAGAGTACGGTGATATCACTGATCCAGAGGAGGGTACTGACCTAACTATTAATTACGGTAAGAAGGCAGGACAGATGTTCCCAAGCACTGACATCTTCCCAGCACGTCGCACCTCACCTCTACACAGTGATCGCAACATCGCTAAGGATCTTGTTGATACTGACATCGATTATGATAATGTCTTTAGCAAGAAGACCCCAGATGAGGTTCAGCAGTTGTTGGAGCAGCACCTATCAGGTGATACCGATGACAGCACTGGTACTGTTCAGTATGCACAGACCACCGATGATGCAGCAGACCAAGCATTTAAGTCCTTGCTTTCTGCGTAAGATAGTGCTATAATGGGCGAGGGGGCAAGTCCCCCTCGCCTTATTCTATGGAGACAAAATGGCAAAAACAAAAAGCGGCAAGTTGTCTATTGCCGATATGAAAAAGTTGATAAACAAGAAAGCAGGCGTTGACGTTGCTTTTTCTTTATCAGATGATAACCCAACAGAGGTAAACCAGTTTATCCCGACTGGTTGTAGATGGCTTGATGGTATTATCAAGCGTGGTGATTGGGGTGGTATTCCTGTAGGTAAGGTTAGTGAGATTGCTGGTTTAGAAGCAACTGGTAAATCTTATATGGCAGCACAGATTGCAGGCAATGCTCAAAGAATGGGAATTGATGTTGTTTATTTCGATTCAGAGAACTCTATTGATCCTGGTTTCTTGGAGAATGCTGGGTGTGATATTGAAAGATTGCTTTATGTTCAGGCAAGTTCAGTAGAGTTTGTATTGGAAACTATTGAGAGTTTATTGGCAAACAACGATAGTCAGATGCTTTTCATCTGGGATAGTATGGCACTTACACCATCTGTTTCTGATATTGAGTCGGACTTCAACCCACTCTCTACGATGGCGGTAAAACCTCGTATTCTTTCTAAGGGTATGTCTAAGTTGATTCAGCCGATTGCAAATACAAAGTCAACTTTGCTTATTCTAAATCAGTTGAAGACCAACATTACAAGGAATACAGCAGAAGCACTCACAACTCCTTACTTTACTCCAGGTGGTAAGGCACTTGCTTATTCCTACTCTTTGCGTATCTGGTTAACAGCACGTAAGGGCAAGTCATCTTTCATCTTTGATGATAAGGGATTTAGAATTGGTACAGAGGTCAAGGCAAAGATTGAGAAGTCACGCTTTGGAACTCAAGGTCGAAACTGCGCTTTCAAGATTTTGTGGGCAGGTGAGCAAGTCAAGATCATGGACAAGGAAAGTTGGTTTGAGGCAATCAAGTCATCTGATAAACTAACAAATGCAGGTGCTTGGTTTACTTTACATCATGATGATGGAACGCAAGATAAGTTCCAATCGAAACAGTGGTTGGAAAAGTTGGAAAATGAAAAATTTTATAACACAGTACAGAAGTTGTTAGAAGAAGAAGTAGTAATGAAGTTTGACAAGCGTATTGGCGATTCAAGCGATTTTTATGAGGATAAGGAGGAGAAGTAATGAACCCATCTAAAAAGGGCGCACGTAAGAAGATAAGCAGAAAAAAGACAAATCAAGGAAACGGAACTTTCAGTAAGAAGTTCCACAACAAGCGATCAAAAACATACAAGAAGCGATACAGAGGACAAGGGAAATGACAGAGAGATCTCTAATAATTGACGGCACAAATATATTCTACAGAGCATATGTAGTAAATCCATCTTTATCTAACAGCGGTTTACCCGTTGGCGGGTTGGTTGGTTTTTTAAAGTCATTACAAAAACTTATTAGAGAGATGAAACCAACTAAGGTTTTCGTTTGTTGGGATGGGGCAGGCGGGTCTTCACGACGAAGGTCCGTTGTGTCCTCATACAAGGAAGGTAGAAAGGCAATTAGGTTGAATAGATCTACAGGTGTTTCACTTTCTTTGGAAGAGGAAAACCAAAGCAAGTTACGTCAGATAATGCGTTTATTTGAGTATCTTGATAATTTACCTCTCATTCAGTTGATGCACGATGGTGTTGAGGCAGATGACATGATTTCTATTTTGTGTCAGGAGTTGAGAGGCGAGCAAAAAATAATTGTTTCAAGCGATAAAGATTTTTATCAATTGTTGGATGATGAGACAATTATTTATCGTCCAGTGCAAGCAGTATTCAAAACTAAAAAGGATATTGTGGAGGAGTTTCAGATTCATCCAAACAACTTTGCCCTAGCAAGAGCGGTTAGTGGTGATAAGAGTGATAATTTACAAGGTGTTAAAGGTGCAGGGTTGAAGACCCTAGCAAAGCGTTTCCCCTTTTTGGTAGAGGAAAAAGATTATAGTTTGACTGATTTGGTTGATGCGTGTGAGGAAACAGAGAACAAGTTAAAGATCCATGAAGGCATTCTTGACAACTACGACAAGATCCTAAAGAACTACAAGATTATGCAACTATACGTCCCGAATGTTTCATTCCAGGTGAGAGATATAGTAAAGAATGCAAAAGAGAACTATTCAAGATATTACAATAAAACAGAGATTGTTAAGATGATGTTTACGGATGGTTTCCCACAGATCAGTTGGACAGACCTTTTTGCTCACTCAAACAGGATTGCTTCCATAAAGGACTAATTATATTCGGAGGTTTTGAGATGAAAAATTTCAAAGAAATGGTATATAAAAATCTTTTTGAGGCAAAGCACAATAAGATGAATGAGCAGGAAAATAAAACTCCTGATAAATTCCAGGTTGGAACTAGAGTAGTTCACACACCAACAGGCGATCATGGCGAAGTAATGGAGCGTGATCTTGGTGGTCCACAAGTTCTAGTAAAGTTTGATAATGATGGTGAAAAATCAGTAAGTCATATAGATCTAGAATTAGAAACAGTAAAATCAGAAGATCCTGCTGACTATTCAGCAAATTAATATCACTTGACATCAATAACCATTCTTGCTATAGTGGTAGACCCAACAAAAGGTGATCTATGCGTACAAGCGAGAAGGTGGACTTTTCAAAGTTCGGTAATATGTTTCAAGAGAATCTTGCCAAACTTATCCTTATGGATAGGGCATACTCTGACCAGATTGGCGAGGTCCTTGAAACTGAGTATTTTGAAACGAAATATTTGAAAAGGTTCACAAATCTAATTTATCAATATAAAGAAAAGTATGAGGTTCATCCGTCGATGAACCTCATGGCGTCTCTAATCAATACAGAGATGGACAAGGAAGACGACTTGGTAATCAAGCAAGTTCGTGATTTCCTTATTCGTATTCACTCAGACCCAGCAGTGCAGGGCGAGGAATACATCAAAGATACTGCTTTGGACTTTTGTAAGAAGCAGAAACTAAAAGAAGCAATCGTAAAATCAGTTCGTCTTTTGGAGAAATCTTCATTTGACGAGATTAGTGATTTGATTAACGAAGCACTCAAGTTAGGTCAGTCAAATGATTTTGGTTATCATTATATTAAAGATTTTGAGAAGCGATTTGAGGTAAAGGTTCGTAGTCCTATGACAACAGGATGGAAGACCTTTGATGACCTAATGCAAGGTGGACTTGGTGCTGGCGAACTTGGTGTTGCTATGGCAGGTACTGGAGCAGGAAAGAGTCATATTCTTGTACACTTAGGTGCTCAAGCATTGAAAGAAAAGAAAACTGTGGTACACTATACTCTGGAACTTTCCGAGACAGTTGTTGCTCGACGGTATGATTCATGTATCACAGGTGTAAAACTAAAAGACCTAAATGTATTCAAGGATAATATTCTGGAAGTTGTAAAAGATATTGAGGGGACTTTGATTGTAAAAGAGTATCCAACTCGATCTATCTCAACAACAGCAATTAAGAATCACCTTTCTAAATTGAAGATGCGTGGTGTTGAACCAGATATTATTATTGTTGATTATGCAGATTTGATCAACCCAAAAAAGAGTTATGGCGAAAAACGACACGATTTAGAATCAATTTATGAGGAATTACGAGGAATTGCGCAAGAGCATAAATGCCCAATTTGGACCGTTTCTCAGACGAATAGGACAGGGTACAACGCAGAACTTGTCACAATGGAGTCAATTTCGGAGGCTTTTTCCAAATGTTTTGTTGCCGACTTCATATTTACTCTATCCCGAACTACCGAGGATAAAAACAACAATACAGGAAGGTTCTTTGTGGCTAAAAATCGTTTCGGTCCAGACGGCTTAATTTACCCAGTCAAGATGGATACAAGTAATGTAAAGATTTCTGTTGAGCAGAATTCTATTGATCCGTCCGCTGTTGGCAAGAACGCTGCAAAAGAACAAAAAGATATGTTGAGACAAAAATATAAGGAATTGCAACAAGAAATGAAAGGAGATAAATAATGCAAATAGCGTCAGAAATTCTGTCAGATATCACAGTGCATATGAAATATGCGAAGTATATCCCCGAAAAGCAACGTAGGGAAAATTGGGTTGAACTTTGTACTCGTAATAGAGACATGCATATTAAGAAATACCCAGAGTTGAAAGAAGAAATTACCCAAGTGTATGAAAACTTTGTCATACCAAAGAAGGTTTTGCCTTCAATGAGATCAATGCAGTTTGCTGGTAAACCAATTGAGGTTGCCCCAAACCGTGTATATAACTGCGCTTATATGCCAATCGATCACCCTGATGCTTTTGCAGAGTGTATGTTCCTTTTATTAGGTGGAACTGGCGTTGGTTTTTCTGTCCAGGCACACCATGTTGAGAAACTACCAGAGATCCGCAAGCCAAACCCAAAGCGTACTCGTCGTTTCTTAGTATCTGATTCTATTGAGGGATGGGCAGATGCTGTTAAGGCACTTGTTTATTCTTACTTCAAGGGCACATCTAAACTTCGTTTTGATTTCAGCGATATTCGTCCAAAGGGCGCTCGTCTTGTAACCTCTGGTGGTAAGGCACCAGGACCCCAACCACTACGTGAGTGCTTGGTAAAGGTTGAGGGCATTCTTTCAGAGAAGGCAAATGGTGACAAACTTGAAACAATTGAAGTTCATGATATGATTTGTCATATTGCTGATGCTGTTTTAGCAGGCGGTATTCGTCGTGCAGCACTTATTTCACTCTTCTCAGCAGATGATGATGAAATGATTGCAGCAAAGTCAGGAAGTTGGTGGGAGACAAATCCACAGCGAGGCAGAGCAAACAACTCCGCAGTAATTCTACGACACAAAGTTGATAAAGAATACTTTATGTCACTTTGGGATCGTATTAAAAAGTCAGGTTCAGGCGAGCCAGGAATTTATCTATCAAATGATAAGGATTGGGGTACCAACCCATGTTGCGAGATTGCTCTTCGTCCTTACCAGTTTTGTAACTTAACAGAGGTAAATGCTTCAGATTTAGAAGATCAGGAAGAGTATGAGTCCCGTGTTAAGGCAGCAGCGTTTCTAGGTACCCTACAAGCGGGTTATACGGACTTTCACTACCTACGCGATGTATGGCGTCGAAACACTGAGAAAGACGCTCTCATCGGCGTCTCAATGACAGGAATCGGGTCTGGTGCTGTTCTCAACTTGGATATGGAAGCAGCAGCAAAAGCAGTCAAAGAAGAGAATAGCAGGGTTGCAAATCTAATTGGTATTCGTGAGGCAGCGAGAACTACTTGTGTAAAACCAGCAGGCACAACCTCACTAACATTAGGCACTTCTTCAGGCATTCATGCTTGGCATAATGATTACTACATTCGTCGCATTCGTGTTGGTAAGAATGAAGCAATTTACAACTACTTATCACTGGCACATGAGGAATTGATTGAAGATGAATATTTTAGACCCCACGACACTGCTGTTATCTCTATTCCACAAAAGGCTCCAGAAGGAGCAATTTACCGAACAGAATCAGCCATGTCCATGCTCAAGCGAGTGGCAAAGGTCTCAAACGAGTGGGTTAGGAAAGGTCATAGAAAAGGTCAAAACACTCACAACGTTTCCGCAACTGTAAGCATTCGTGAGTCCGAATGGGCAGATGTTGGAGAGTGGATGTGGGAAAACCGCGATGTTTATAATGGTCTTTCAGTTCTACCTTACGATGGTGGTAATTACGATCAGGCACCATTTGAGGATTGCTCTAAAGAAACTTATGAGGTTATGCTTCAGTCATTAACTAAAGTTGATCTAAATAATGTTTACGAAGCAGAGGACAACACTGATTTATCAGGCGAGTTGGCTTGTGCAGGCGGTGCTTGCGAAGTAGTATAATCGCTTTACAGCATCTAAGTAGATGGAAGGCATGAGGTTTTTATCTCATGCCTTTCTATTTATTATATCACCTACAGGTAAAATAAATGGCAACATCAGGATTTTCTTATAAACCACTAAAAAACATAACTATTGGCGATCCCGGTGGTTCACAACAAACTTCTTTTGGCGAGTTGAGAGTTGAATCTCTAACTCCATCTGCTCAAGCAGATTTTGTTTACACAGTCAACGAGAAGATTGTTACACCAATCAATTATGCTGGCGGCGGTGTTTATCAAGAAGATGGTTATGCCGTTGCCACAAGTTCAACAAATGCAAATGGTTCTGGTGGTGTTCAACTCCGCAGAGGTCTAAAATACTCAGCAGGTCAAGGTTCTTTATTTAGAGGGACTGCTCTTTTTGACACACCAGTAGACGGCAACATCCAAATTATTGGTCTTGGTAATGGTGAGTGTGGTTACTTTTTTGGTTACCTCAACGAAAACTTTGCTATTTTACACCAAGACACTTCCAAGAGAGAGATCAGAAAATTTACTATTACAACAGGAGCAGGTACAGAAGATGTTACTGTAACCCTTGATGGCGATTCTATTGTTGTTCCATGCACTGGTGCGGGGGACACAACACAAACTGCTTACCAACTTTCCCTTGCTGACTACACAAATGTAGGCGATGGTTGGCAAGTTGATGTTGTTGGGTCAGATTTATTTTTCCTTTCTGCTCGTGCTGAACCTTACAGCGGTTCTTATTCATTAGCAGGTGCTTCAATTGTAGCAACACCATCACAGGTTTCCGAAGGTGTTGCTCCTTCGTCAGATGTTTATCTTCAATCTGCATGGAATTACGATAAGATGGACGGCACAGGTCCAAGTGGAATGGTTTTGAATCCACAAAGAGGTAATGTCTTCCAGATTGGTTTTCAATATTTAGGTCAAGGTAATGCTTTCTTCTCTATCGAAGATGAAAATACCGGTAGACTGGCTTTAGTTCACCAAATTAAAAATGCAAATAATAGAACCACACCAGTTCTAAGAAACCCAAATGTAAGTGGATTAGTTGCTTCAACAAACACAACTGCTACAACAAGTGTCGAAGTTCGTTGTGCTTCTATGGCAACTTTTACAGAGGGCGAATTCGTAACATTAGACCCAAAATTTGCTCATGTAAGAACTTTCGATTCAACGGACACTTCTGGAGATTTCAGGGGTCTTGTCGCTCTAAAAGTAAATCGTGTTTTCCATAATCAATCTTGCTTTGGCGAGTTGGACCTTTTAAGTATTAGTGCTACTAATGCTGCTGGTTCAACGACACCAAAACCATTCACTATCGGCATTTTCAGAGGTGTTGAAATAACTGGAGATGTAAACTTTATTGAAGTAAATGGTGGTTCAAGCACAGTTTCCTATGCTGATTTAGGGACTGCTGGCGGTACTGGTTTGGTAATTTCTCAAAATGAACCATTATTCACTTTTGGTGTTAATGGCGGTGGATCAAACACAATTGATTTGACAGATTTAGAAATTGTTAGCACCGCTGGCGAAGTCCTTGTTATCGGTTTTAGGTCGGACGATGCTGTTTCCGACAACACCTTGAGTGTAAACTGGTTTGAGCAGCAATAGAAAACTATTTAACTTACGAGGAATGAAAAATGTCTGAAGAAAAGATAAACAACGCAGTTGAGTTTGCTGAACTCAAAGGTTCACTCAAAAGAATTGAAGATGTTATTATGACAATAAAAGAAAAAAATGAGGAAATGGCTGGTGATATTACCAAGATCAAAGAAGCAATCTACAACCCAGATCAAGGCATTTACTCTCGTCTAAAAGAACTTGAAGCATGGAAAGCAAACATGAGTAAAGTTCTTTGGATTGGCGCAACCGGAGTTATTGGTTCTATTGGTGTTGCAATCTGGGAAGTTTTAAAAAACACATAAGGATATAAAATGTTACTAAAAAAAGGTTCATCCGGTCATCAAGTAGTCGAACTACAAGAGGGACTTGAAGCATTAGGTTACGAATTAGGTGCCTGTGATGGCGCTTTTGGTCCAGCAACAGAAAAAGAAGTTAAAAAGTTCCAAGCAGAAAATGGACTAAAAGCAGATGGTTTAGCAGGTAAAGGAACAATTGGCAAACTAAATGAGTTGCTAAATGCTAGAAATATTGAGATCCAAGTTGGCGAAGATGATCAAAATGAAGAGGACTTACCACCAGACGAAAAGTTGAGTTGGGTAAAATGCCCAGCAGATAAGTTCCCAGGCAGAGCAGGTTACACCCGTGTAACACTCCGTTCAGATGCCGCAGGGGCATACAACGCTCTCTATCAAGAGGTTCAGGACTTAGGCGGTTACTTAACTTCAGCAGGCGGTAGAAGAGGTTTAGCATCCAAAGCAGGAGCCGCACGATCTAAGAAATCAATGCATTATGTAGGTTTAGCATTTGACATGGCACTGCCAACAGGTATGTACAAACCAGAGAAAGACCCTTATGTTATTGAAGATGTTGGCAATCGTCGCTGGAAGGTCTGGATGAGATGTGATAAGGGCGAGGAAATGACCATCGAAGGAACTTATGTAACTCGTTCAGGCGGTAAGACAAAGTTGAATAAAAAAGAAGTGACAGGAACATTTGTAGATTTCACAGCACTCGCTCTAAAACATGGTTTTCATTCCATTCGTGCCCGTAGTTCATTTTTTAGAGGCGGTTCCTATGGTGGAGCAGAATGGTGGCATTTCCAGTATGAAAGAGCACTTACAAGAGGCGAATCTACTTTTGGTGAAGAACTACTAAAAGTTTACCCACTCGCCAAAGCAAAGCGATTTGTTTACTGGAACCAGTCAAAAGATTGTGTTTTCGGAAAGAACTGGTTTTAGTTCTTGACATAGACCCCAAGATCACCTATAATTGATCAAGCGAGGTCGAGATGAAAAGATTCCAATTTGTAATTCATAATCCAAAAACAGAAGAAGTAAAGATGCGAAACATCGAAAGGCGAAATTTTGATGAAGCCGTAGTAGATGCCCGTATTTATGCCCGTAGTGAATGGGAAAACACAGGAGAACAATGGTTCTTAGTTGCTGTTTACGACATGGATTATCAATTTGACCTCTCAAGACCGACAAGGGGGTGATTTCCATTAGGTCGAGGTCAACCCGCAGGGCGGCACGGGGTAAAAGGTGTCGCACTCTCACTAGTTATGGTATAGAATGGATACTTTGGTATTATCGTCTGCTTATCAACCGATGCACCATGTAAAGTGGCAAGAAGCCATTTCTATGTGGTTTGCTGGAAGGGTTGAGATTGTTTCAGTTTACGAAGACAGATTTATCAAAACTGTTGACGACATCTTAAATGTTCCTTCAATTGTTCGATTTGTAGGTAATGTTCTAAAAAGATTTCAGTTCAATAGGGTCGTAAAGTTTAGCAGAGACAATGTTTTTCTAAGAGACAAAGGTCAGTGTCAGTATTGCTCAAAGCAATTGACCAGACAAAACTTTACCTTAGACCACATCATTCCTGTCTCACAAGGCGGTAAGAAGGTATGGCAGAACATTGTAACTTGCTGTAAGTCCTGCAATCAAAGGAAGGGAAACAAGTCAGTGAAGCAAGCAGGAATGAGATTACAAAACAAACCAATAATTCCAAAAGAACTAATCGTTGGAAGGGAAAACATTTTTAGCACAAACACTCCTGAAGAGTGGAAAGATTATCTATGAAACAAGAATTCGTTATTTACACAGGGTCAATGTTTGGTGGCAAGACATCACGAATGCTTGCCAGATTAGAAAGAGCAAAGTACAAGAAAAAAGTAATTAAATTGTTCAAACCAAATATGGACACAAGATACTCAACTGAATCGGTTATGTCTCATAACGGAGTTCGCTGGAGATCTACAAACATCGTAAATGGTCAAGACATCTTAGAGAATCTTGGAAGAGCAGATGTTGTTGCTGTAGATGAAGCATTTATGATTCCAGGTGTAGCAGACACCCTTGTAGAACTTTATAAGAGGGGCAAAACAATCTATGTTTCATCACTACAAATGTCATCTGCGGGAGATCCTTTTGAAGAGGTCGTAAAGATGATGCCTTATGCTACAAGGATTGAAGTTTGCCCAGCGGTTTGTTTTTGTGGAGAAGATGCCTATTACACTATTCGACTGAATAATGAAGAAAGAGAAGTTATGGTTGGCGGTAAAGATGACTATGAACCGCGATGCAAAGAACACACTCATTATATGAACGAGTTAGAAAAACTTGACAATGAGTAAAAAATACCATATAATGGTATTCAAGTTTGGAGGAGCGGTAAAGTTGGAGAGTTGCCCTGGTCTGTAAAACCAGTGCCGAAAGGCTGAGTGAGTTCGAATCTCACCTCCTCCACCCTGGAGAAAACAAATGAGATATTATAAAATAATAGATTTTAAAGTAGGAGATTTTATTTACAAGTTTAAAGAAGATCAGTGGTTAAGGTACGGCAAGGTTGTTCTGGAACAGGACGATATCTTTGGAGTAACCTCTAGCAATTTTAAAGGTGTGATGATGCTCCGCAAAGATCTTCTTTATTCAGAAGGGTTTATTGCAAGCAACTATGAACTTGACAACAAGCAAGAAGATTGATACAATAGTTTTCAAGAAGCGAGCATGGTGGAATTGGTAGACACAACGGACTTAAAATCCGTCGCCTCGTTTGGCATGGGGGTTCAAGTCCCCCTGCTCGTACCAAAGGTGTTTTATGAAAAATAAAAAAGCATTGAAAGAATTTAGAGAAGAATTTTTATTAGATGAAGATTATGAGTATAGCATTGAACAAGATGATGGCGGGAAGACATTAGACATTATTGTCCCAGAAGGACATGCCCAGTTCCTAAGACAAAAGATTCCACGAAGATGGAGAGGGATTAGGACGATGATAATTTCCCGTAAAAAAAGAAAGCAAATAGATGAAGATGAAATCTAATTTATGAAGATAGGTGATTTAGTTATAACAAAAACAAACAGACATGTCGGCTGTATAATCGACATAAAAAAACAAAGGTGGGCTGGTGTTTGTGCCAAGATCTTATTCTTCAAAACAGGTAAGAAAGAATGGAGAAAAATGGGCAACTTAGAACCACTTGACAAAATCCACAAGGAGGGTTATAATGGATTCACTTCACGAGAAAAGAATGAGAGAGATCAATAAAGAACAAGATAGGCTTCGTCGTAACGAACTTATCTATGTAGCGGTCTCAAGCACATGTATGGGTTATTGCCTTGGTGAATTGGTGAGAAACTTTTTCCATTACATGGGCTGGATGTAAAAATCCAAGCGCCCTTAGCTCAGTTGGATAGAGCATCGGTCTTCTAAACCGAGGGTCACAGGTTCGAATCCTGTAGGGCGTGCCAAAGCGGGTGTAGCATAACTGGTAAATGCACTGTTCTTATAAAGCAGAGATAGTGAGTTCAAGCCTCACCACCCGTACCAAAACGCCGAAATAGCTCAGTTGGTAGAGCGCTTCACTTGTAATGAAGATGTCACGGGTTCGATTCCTGTTTTCGGCACTGGACGAAAAATGAAAGAAATAACAATAAAATTCGATGAAAAGTTTTATAAGCGTCTAAATGACGCACGCAGATTAGAAGCACCAGATATTAGGAACGCTAAGTTCTGTAAAGAATTGGTAGAAGCGATGGTCGGTGCTATTGAAGACGATCACAAAAATAAAGGAGATAAAAGTGCAAATCGTAAAAAACGAACTAACAAACAAACTAAACAAACTAAACCTCGCAAACGACGCCGAAGTAACTCTTCGTTATGAGAACGGTCGTCAGGTATTTCACTACACAGGCGATTATTTAGACGAGGTTCTTCAAGAGACCAATGTTATTAGTGAGGTCGCACACCTCGTATCCTACGATGGTATTCGTAAGCATAACTCAGTAATTAACGATCTCCGAAACAACGGAGCACTTGATGATTATGAGCGAGGTTCATTCACCTTTGAAGACCATGTTTACGAGGCAGTAAAGAACGACTGGTATGATTACATCGAAGAGTCAGTCGAACAATGGGATCACAAGCGAGGAATGTGTAATGTTTCCGCAGAGGTAAAGGTTCCACTAAATCTACTAGCAGAAGCAGAGGAGTTTGGATTTACTCTTGATAATGCTTGGAAGGTCTTTGTTCGCACTGATGCCGGTGTGTTGGAGGTAGAGCGATAATGTTTGTAGATGATAAGCAATTTGAGAAGGAAGCAGGTAAGGTCTTTTGGGCATTTGTAGCAGCATTCGCAGGAGTTGCGGGACTATTCCTTTATCTTGGGAGTTTGGGATGACTCTAAAACAATTATTTTACAGTATTTTGGGAATCACATTTGTTGGTTATTGTTTGTTCAGAATGATTCCTGGTGTTTATAATTTATTTATGGGGTAAAATGTTATTAAAAATGAAAATCCCTCTTTATGAGGACGGCAAAGGTTTCGTAGAGTTAGTTGATGCTGTGGGTTCAGACCTTTCAGTTGTAAACTCTGCTCGCGTTTCCTTTGGCAAGCACAAAACAGAACTTGATAATAAAGATAAAAAACTTATCAAGTATCTTATCAAACACAAGCACACTTCCACCCTGGAACACTGCTTTGTAACCTTCCGTGTAAAGGTTCCGCTGTTTGTTCGCTCTCAACACCACAGGCATCGCACTTGGTCTTACAACGAGATTAGTCGTCGTTACACTGACTTTGACATTCAGTTCTATGAACCATCAACTTTTAGAACTCAGCACAAATCAAACCGTCAAGCAAGCAATGCAAGTGATTTAATTGATCCCGTTTTGCCACAGTGGGAAACATCAGCAGCAGTAGCAATGCGACACCACCATCAAGCAAGTCTTCAATTGTTTGAAGAACTTATTGAGTCAGGTGTTTGCCGTGAACAAGCAAGGGGTGTTCTACCACAGAACATGTATACAGAATACTATGCTTCAGCAAACCTAAATAACATTTTGAAGTTTATTGACCTCCGCACACACGAAGGAGCGCAGTGGGAAATTCAAGAAATGGCAAAGGGAATGCTGGAAATCATTACAAAACTTTATCCAGAGACAGTAGGGGCATATCGTGAAATCAGGGGAGCATAAATGGTCATTACTGGAAAAGTTATCTGTCTTGCTGTCATGGTTAACACAGCACTCTTTAGTCGTGCTGGTACAAATAGTGCTTGTCGTTATAGCAATATTGTTGTAAAAGCGAGTTCTAAATATAAACTGGACCCCTACTTATTAACAGCACTTATCAAAGTGGAATCTAATTGGAAACCTCATGTTGTTTCACCTGCCGGTGCTTGCGGATTAACCCAGGTCGTTCATAAATACAGCAAATATAATTGTAAGCAATTAAAAAATCCAAAGATCTCAATTTGGGAGGGTGCTAAAAAATTAAATTACTGGATTTATAAATACGGCAAGGGCAATGTAAAGATCGGATTATGTGGATATAACGCAGGTTTTCGATGCAAAGGAAAGTCACCCAACAAAAAAGGGTTGACATACGCAAAAAAAGTTGTTACAATAAGCAACAGGTTAAAAAGGAGAAAATAATATGCGAAACCTATTTCTAATCACAGCAGCACTATCAATGTTACTATTTGGTTGTGGATGCGATGAAAAGAAGGAAAAGAAGGAAGCAGATGTAGAGGCAGTTACAGATGCGGGAACTTCAAGTGATGCTGAGGCAACACCAGATGCTGGAACACCAGCAGACGCTACAAGCACACCAGATGCAGCAACACCAGTTGATGCTGTAGTGCTTCCCGGTGATGTAACACCACAAGGTTAATCACCTTTCCGTGATAGTTCAGCAGGTAGAACAAGTGGCTGTTAACCACTGGGTCGGGGGTTCGAATCCCTCTCACGGAGCCAACTAGGAGAAACTAAAATGGATAGGACCGCAATAGGAAACTTATTTTTAGAAGCAGCAAAGCGTCGTCTTGAGGCACAAATCAAAGATGCAGAAGCAAAAGTAAATCTCTATCTAACTCAGGCGGTTGGAGTTGGAGAACATCCAGAAATTACAGAAGAAATTATTAAAGCAGCAGAACAAGGCGCTCACGCTCAAGATGTTTTAAATTTCATCAATAAGCGCTGGAATTGATAGAATGCTCCCATAGTTTAGTGGTTAGAACGCTGGGCTTTCATCCCGGTAGCGAGGGTTCGATTCCCTCTGGGAGTACCATAAGGAGGCGCAATGATAATGGAATTGCACAGAACAGATGATAAAGTTGATCCGTTTGAGATGCCAACACAGGGATATGAAATGAATTCAGACAGAAATCAACTAAAAAGTTATTCAGAATTAGTAAATCACCCTGACCATTATAACACTGGAAAGATTGAGGTTATCGATGCGATTCAGGATTGGGGACTTGACTTTATCGAAGGTAATGTGGTAAAGTATGTAGCAAGGTCAAGGCACAAGTCATCTCGTGTTGGCGACCTAAAGAAAGCCAGATGGTATCTGGATTATCTTATTAGACAATTAGAAGGAGAATAAAATGTCAGTTAAGGTTTCACTTGAACAAGTAGTTCAGCAACTTACAGAGGCACTTGCCGACGCAGAGAAGACCGATAGTGGTAATAAGGCAGCAGGTACTCGTGTACGCAAGGCAGCACAATCAGCAACAAATGCCTTGAAGGATTTGCGTAAGCAGGTTCTTGAAGTCCGTAACGCCGACTAGTGTATAAAGGCAGAGCGGAATACGAACAGATGAGGGACTTTGTTTTGAAAGCAGAGTCCTTCATTCATAAAACAAAGAACTATTTAGTAAAGCAATACAAGAGAATAGTTCTCCATGTTCGTAGATTTTTCATTAAAAAGTAAAATATCATTATTTGTTTGTATTTTCATTATGTCTTGCTATTTTGTTATGCAAGTCATGTTAGAGGCAGGCGTGCTTCCTTTGACTCACCATGTGATTCACTTTGGAACCGCCTGCATTTCTTTATTTATCATGCCTTTCGGTGTTATCTTAATGGAGATAATAGGAAGGTATCAAAGCGATAAAGTAAAGAAAAAAGCATTAGAAAGAATTTTAGATGAATCCTGTCTTGTTTCACGAACAGACCGCCAAGGCAGAATCACAGAAGTAAACGATAAGTTCTGCGAGGTTTCAGGTTATTTAGCACAGGAACTCTTAGGACAAGACCACAAACTCCTAAACTCAGGTTTACAACCCCGTTCTTATTGGGGAAACATGTATACTGTAACAGTCAAGTACAAATCTATTTGGCATGATATTGTGACCAACCGAGCCAAAGATGGTAGTTTATACCATGTAAAGACATGGATTATGGCGAACTTTGATGACCAAGACAAACTCACAGGTTTCCTTTCAGTTAGACAAGATGTAACCAACCTTGTAGAAACACTACAACAAATTGACAAAAAGAACGACTATCTGGAACATGCCGCAAAGATTTTACGACACGACATGCACTCAGGCATCAACACTTATCTACCAAGAGGTATCAAGTCCCTAGAAAGACGCCTAGAAAAGAAACCAGAGGTTGCAAAGCAGTTAAACCTATCCATGCCCCTAAAACTAATAAAAGACGGTCTGGCGCACACACAGAAGGTTTATAGCGGTGTCTTTGAGTTTACCAACTTGGTTCGCAAAGATGCTTCTCTCAATAGAAAACCCCACGACACAAAAGAAATTTTGAGAAACTACTTGAGTTTGACTTCTTACTCTGATCAAGTTGTTATTGACGGAAACTTACCAGTTTTGGAAGTAAATGAAGCACTTTTCTGCACAGCAATCGATAACATGATTCGCAATGGTCTAAAGTACAACGACTCAAAAACAAAAATGATCATGATCAAAATGGTAGATGATGAGACCCTTGCTGTAATAGACAACGGCAGAGGAATGTCTCAAGAAGAATTTGAAGAACTTTCAAAACCTTATCTCAGAAAGCAAGACCAAAAAGAGAAAGGCACAGGATTAGGACTATCTATTACAACCGCCATTTTAAAAGAGCACGGTTATGAAGTTTCTGCGAAAAAACAAGAAACAGGAACTATGATGAGGATAAAAATAAAATGATTAACTCTATTCTATTAGTTGATGACGAGAACCTTTTCCATCTTGTCTTTGAGGATGCTTGCTCTCTATTAGACATTACACTAGATTTACAGAGCATTTCATCATCAGACGAAGCAGCAAAGATGTTTGAGGATTGGAGAGGACACCCAGAAGATAAACCAGAGTGTGTTTTTGTTGACCTAAACATTATTGGTTCATCTTTTGATGGTATTGAACTTATTCGTAAGATTAACTTTGAGTACGGCAACGGAGTTGTTATTGGCATCATCTCATCTTCAACTGACGAATCAGAAATAACAAAAGCAGTTTCAGCAGGTGCTCAGTTTTGGATTGTAAAGTCAGATGAAATCGAACCACGCCTTGAAGAGTTCCGTAGAGATTATGCGGGGTACAAAGACAGAAAAGCACCATTCAAGGTCTACAAATGAAACTCTCACAAGAAATGAAGTCGGCATTGTTAGACCTTGCCGAGAAAAGAAATATTTATCTTGAAGGTAATATTATCAAGGTAATAGACCCTGACAGCGATGAAGAGTTCGCTGGATACCTAACAAAAGCAAAAGAGCAAGACACCGACAACCGAAAGAAAAGGTTGGAGATAACCAAGCAAGTCCAGCGACAATACAAAGAACTCCTTGAGGAAAAAGAAAAAAATGACACCCTCATGGATGAACTCAAAGAAGCACTTGGTGCTGCTGAGGAAGCAAAGAAAACAGCACAGAATGACTTAGACGTGCTGCAAAAGCGCACGCAGTTTGAACTCATAGGCAAGATAGTCAATGTTGCTCTGTGGGTCATTATGGGTGTGGGAGTGACAACTACTGCCCTCTACATGTTCGCTATGATTACGAAGTTTGATACAACTCTAATTGGCAACGCTTGGTCAAACTTATTCGGCATCCTTCTCACTAACTCCTTCAGTATTATAGGAACTATCATGGGTGTGAAGTATGCGAGCAACGACTCTAAAGAAAAGACTTGACATAGGATCCAAACTAACATATAATGTGTGCTGCAAGTAGGAGGAAAAATGCTTCTAAAAGTAGCACGAACACACAACATGGCAAAGTTGCCAAGCAGGGCAAATCCATCTGACGCAGGTGCAGATGTTTTTTATTGCCCAACAAAAAATGTATTTACTGAATTGCAGCCGGGTGAATCCGCTGTACTTCCAACGGGATTGAAGGTTGAGGTTCCACATGGATATATGTTAGAGGTCAAGAACCGTTCAGGCATGGCGGCAAAGAATAGTTTGGTTGTCGGTGCTTGTGTTGTTGATTCAGGTTATTCAGGTGAGATTTTTGTAAATCTACACAACATCGGTAATACGCCAAAGACCATCGACATGGGTGATAAGATTGCACAACTGGTTCTAATTCCAGTTGTTCAGTGGCGTAGTTTTCCGGTAGCGGAAGAAATGCTTTATGTTGATCCTCTTACGATCTCAGATCGTGGAGATGGAGCATTAGGCAGCACAGGTAAGTAATGAAAGACATACAGGACTATCTAATAAATTTTATTGAAAAAGAACAAGAAATTTTTAATGGATTTCCTGTATGTCCTTTTGCAAGAAAAGAAAGAATAGAAAACAAAATAAAATATGTTGAATGTTCATTTACAAACATCGATACAGAAAAAGTGATAGGCGAGACGCTTGATTGGTTAGAAGGCGACTACTCAACACTTCTATATGTTGATAATAGTGATTCAAGTTATATCCAAACAAACCACTTTAATAGATGTATTGATGCTTTAATGGATAAGAAAAATGTAATTACTTTTCTTTTTCACAAAGAAAGTAAAAGAAAGTTTGGTGGAATATATACCAGACGATCACCAAGACCATTTATTATGGTCGGATATAAAAAACAGATTGGGAAAAAGAAAACCCAACTACTAAAAACAAAATATTACGATAAATTAACAGACAAAGAATATGGTGTCCTGAATTCAAAGGAGAGGAAACGTGGGAAAGATAAAGCAGATAATTGAAAAAATAAAAACAGACGAGGACCTCACAACACAAGAGGTCTTGACAAAGTACCCAGACCTTGCTATACTATTAGAGCAAGAAGAACAACAGGAGAAACTAAATGAATCAAAAGACGGACGAGTTCTTCTCAAAAGTTGAGAACAAGTATGAAGTCAAAATTGGTCGTGTAAGGCGGTGTCCTATTTGTAAGGCAGAAGGAACACCAATGCAAGGCAATGGAATGGTTATGGAACATCGAGTAGAGGGTGCTAAGGGTATCGTTTTTCATCGCTGGTCTTATGGCACAGGACGCCTTGTTCAATACGAATCAAGTGATACAAATGTTTTGTGATGAATAAAAAAATTACCGTTTTTGTTGATGACTCAGAACAATCGCGTCAGGTTTTAGGTTTTATTGTAAAAAATGGAATCACTCACGACTTGGTAACAGACCAAGATATCGTGAATAAAATAAAAGAGGCATTAGACTTTGAACCACCGATTATTCTGTGTCATGATGAAGACACTAACGAATATTCTATTTTAGAGAATAAAAAAGAATTAATGGAGATTAAAAATGGAAACTGATAATAGGCAGCAAAAGATGGCAGAGTATATTCAATCCCTCGCCGCTATTGAGGATTGTATGCGTCCTTACCGTGAGTCCCGCAAGGAACTACGCAAGAACTTTATTGAGAACGATTGGTTGGATAAGGACGAGATTTCCCTTGCAACAAAGGCATATCGTATGTGGGAGCAGCAGATTGACTTTGATGACTTTGCTAAGATTTTTGAAGCAGTAGAGACAAGTTTTATTGATAAGGAGGATAAGGATGACTCCACTCAATAGGTCCTTGCTTGTAAATGTCTTGGAGCAAGAAGAGGAAAAGCAATCCGCTTTTTATTTGCCTGATGATGTTGTAACGGGTACGAAACCGTTTGAGGTTGTGGAGATTGTTGACGTATCCTTAGAATCAAAGTTTGTGGATAAGTTAACTCCAGGCGACAAGATTGTCGTTGAGGGTCACATGCTTCGTAAGATTAATGTGTTTGGCGAGACAGCAACTTTGATTGAGGATAATTACGTTTTAGCAAAAATGTAATGCCTAAAAAGATTGTTGAAATACCTTACGAAAATATCGTTGTTGGGTCGGACGTAAGAGCACTGTTGTATTCTTTCACTAAGGGTATGACGTGCTTTTACGTCCATCAGGATAAGATAGAACCAATTGTCCAACCAACTAATCAATTTGTCTTAGATAATTTCTGTGCAGATGAGAATATCGCAAATGAAAATAAACAAGAAAAGTTTTTAGAAACTGATAAATTAGAGTTCTTTTTGCGTTATATTCTAAATCTGGATGGCAAACTTTATCAGATAAACCGGGACAACTTACGATATACAGATGGTAATTTAACTCACAAAACAAATAAGACAGAGTTTGTCTTACAACCTGAGAACATTCATCTTTTCGACAACATAAAACTGAATGGTGCAAAGCACAAACAAGCACAAAGATCTTGTGTGGTTGAGGATCATTTCAGGACAAACGCAAAGTCGATGGATAAAACTTGGTTTCGTGGTCACGATCCATTTTTAAATTTTGTTCATATCGATGGTAAAGTTTTGAAGTCAAGGTTTTATCTAAAAGATGATAAGGGTTTGAATGACTTTGATAATAGTACAGTGACAATCCGTTATATGTTAGATGAGTTTCTAACTGGCAACGAAGAGATTACACTAACCAGAGATTATTATAGAAGTTTGAAACCAAAGTTAGAGAATAGAATAATTGTATCAGATTATAGATACAAGACAGAAGAAGAGAATATTACTGTAATAGAAGAGAGTTTAGATCAGTTATGTCAGAAACCAATACTGCCTCAGCGGGAGTCATATCTTTACTACCTAACAAAAAGAATTTTGGATTTGATTGGCACGACTGCTTGATGCCAATAAATCACGACTTTACGCTTTTAGATTTAGCAGTTTATGAATGCGCCTGTGCTGGCGTCAAATCGATTTGGATCTCAATAAACGATGATTGGGCACCTGTCGTAAAGAAACGCCTTAGAGATTACGTCATGGACCCTGTATGGCAGAAAAGGACTATGGACCCAATGCCATATCAGAACAAGAGATTGATCCCAATCTTTTTGGTTCCATGCCATGCAAGATATTATAATACGAGAGATAGTGAGGGTTGGGGATATATTAACGCTGCCCTTTATGCTTCATTATCAGCGAGAAGGATTAGCAACTTCCTAATACCAGATGTGTTTTATGCGACATCACCTTACGTTGTTTATGAACCAAGTTATATTTCAAAGTTCAGAAAGATTATCAAAGACAAAAAAAGGTTTATGTTTGAGAGTGATGGCAAGAATTTTCTGAACGATAGTCATCATGCTTTTACTTTTCTAAAAGAAGATATTAAAACTGTTCGCAAATATATTAATGATAATGCAACGATGCGATACACAAAATCAGAAGAATATGAACAAACGGGCGAAGGCAGATTACTAAAGCAGTTGCCAAAAGAAGAAAGGTATAGTGGAAAGAAGTTTGGTCTCAACGATTTATTCAGTCATTTAGATGAAAAAGATTATCATAAAGAACAACTCAATTGGAGTTATACGATGAATGGTTGGGAAGATTACAGGGAATATATGCGAGACGGCAAAGAATTTAAGAAACCAAGTTTATTAGAAAGAAAAAGTATTTATAAAATTTATGGAGACGAAGATGATTGATCCTCAAGAGGAATTACAAATTTTAAGAGAAATGAATAGAGAGTTAATGGAAGAGAATGAACACCTCCGCAATCAAGTCAGGGCGTTAGAAGAACTTGCAATCGACGTCAAATCTGGTTATAATTGGGACATGAATGAGCACGAATTCATGGAGGACGATTAGAATGAATAACGCAGAAATTTACGAGATGATCCCCTTTCAAGTGTTGGAGAGGGTTGGTTTTCCAACAAACTATATTCAATTAAGTTTAGATCAAAAGTTTTTTGTAGATTGTGTCTTTAATAATTCACGCGATATCTTTAGTGAGAATTTGCGTATGCAAGACAAGATCTACCATCTAGAAGATAAGGTAGCAGACCTACAACACGAACTCAACAACCTAGCAGGAGAATAATGAGTAACCAAATTAAATTTGTGGGATTGCACGCCCACTCTGTTTTCAGTGTATTTGATGGACTTGGATATCCACAAGACCACATTGATTATGCTATTGAGAACGGCATGGACGCCTTGGCACTAACAGACCACGGCAACATGAACGGACTTTCTTATCAGGTGCTTCACTCAAAGAAGTTGCAGAAAGAAGGCAAAAACTTCAAACCAATCTTTGGCATTGAAGGATATTTTATTGATTCCATCTCAAAGTGGAAGGAAGAAAAAGAAGAAATCGACAAAAATAAAAAGGGTCGAAAGAAGAAAGAAGAGAATAGCGCAGTAGTTATTGAAGACGAGGAAGCAACAAAACGGCAGGAAAAGAACATTCTAAACCGTCGTGCTCACTTGGTTTTGTTAGTTCAGAACCAAACTGGTCTAAATAACTTGTTTACTTTGGTAAGTAAGTCGTTTGACCCAGAGAACTTTTATCGTTATCCCCGCATTGATTTTGATATGTTGCGGGAACACAATGAAGGTATTATTGTATCTTCAGCGTGTATGGGTGGTCCTTTGTCGAAGGATTACTGGAACAACCGGGAGGAAGGTGATGACGCTGTACAGCGGGCGATGGTCGCAACAATTGAAAACTTTACCTCTATCTTTGGAGATAGATTTTACGGTGAACTTCAATGGAACGCAATCCCAGAGCAACACGAGATTAACAAACACATTATCCGCGCTGCTGAAAAGACCGGCATTAAACTTATTTCAACGGCAGATAGTCACTACCCTCGACCAGAGTTGTTCAAAGATCGAGAACTTTATAAGCAACTTGGATGGTTGGGTAAATCTAAACCAGACTACGCAGAATCAACACTCCCAGAGAGCAGAAAGGAACTAAAGTATGAACTTTATCCAAAGAACGGCGACCAAATGTGGGATGCTTACAAGACTTATTCAAAACAATGTGGGGTAGATTATGATGATGACTTTATTCGTGAAACAATTGAGCGCACTTATGAAATCGCTCACAGCCGTATTGAATCTTTCTATCCCGATGCTACTGTTCGCTTACCTGATTTTGTTGTCCCTGACGGAAAGTCGCCTGATGAAACGCTACGAGACTTATGTTTTGAAGGTCTTAAGCAAAAGGGGTTGGATTCCAAAGATGATTATAGTAAACGACTCAAAGAAGAACTCGGAGTAATTCAAGACCGAGGTTTCTCAAAATATTTCTTAACAATGAAGGCGGTTAGTGATGAAGCAATTAAAACACAATTGGTTGGTGCCGGTCGCGGTAGTGCTGCTGGTTCTCTTGTTGCTTATGTACTTGGTATTACTGGTATTGATCCCATCGAGTATGGTCTCCTCTTTAGTCGATTCCTTAGAAGAGATGCTGTCGATTATCCAGATATCGATTATGATGTTGCTGATCCGATGGTACTGAAGGAGATCCTTATTGATAAGTGGGGCAAAGATGTTGTGGTTCCAATTAGCAATTACAACACACTACAGTTGCGTTCACTAATCAAAGACATCTCAAAGTTCTACGGTGTTGACTTTACAGAGGTAAACCGTGTAACTTCTGTGATGCTAAAAGAGGCAACTCCGATTGCAAAGAAAGCGCACGGAATTACAGCAGGAGTTTATGCTCCAACATTTGAAGAGGTAAAAGAATACAGTGAGACACTTAAACAATTTCTTAGAAAGTATCCGCACATCGCTACCCACGTTGACAACCTTTATGGTCAGGTTCGATCTATCAGTCGTCACGCTGGCGGCGTGGTTATTGCTGACGGATTGAACAAACACATGCCGCTAATTAATAGTGGTGGTGTACAACAAACACCATGGAGTGAGGGACAAAATGTTAGACACCTTGAACCTCTTGGATTTATTAAATTTGATATCCTTGGACTCGCAAGTCTCAGAATGGTGGAGGGTGCTATCAGTCATATTCTTCGCAGGCACCATGGGATTAAGGAACCTTCGTTCGCTGACATTAAAAAGTGGTATGACGAGAACTTAGAACCTAATGTTCTAAATCTAAACGACCAGAAGGTTTACAAGAATGTTTTCCACCGTGGCAAGTGGGCAGGAGTATTCCAGTTTACAGAGAAAGGAGCACAAGGTTTTTGTAAGAAGGCAAAACCAGAGTCAATCATTGACATTTCTGCTATTACATCGATTTATCGTCCAGGTCCACTATCGGCAAAGGTTCACAATCACTATGTAAAAGCAAAGCGAAACCCAATGAGTGTGAAGTATTTGCATCCTTTGGTAAAAGAAGTAACTGAAGAGACTTATGGATTCTTAATTTTCCAAGAGCAAATTGCGTTGCTTGCTCACAAGTTGGGCAAAGATCTATCACTTGACGAAGGTAACATGCTTCGCAAACTATTAACTAAAAAGGGAACGGGGAAAGGCAATGAAAAGAAAATGGCAATCCACAAAAAGTTCATTGAAGGTTGCGTTGAGAAAGGCATCAAAGAAAGCGATGCACAAACACTTTGGCAAACATTTGAATACTTTTCAGGATACGGTTTTAATAAGTCCCACGCTGTATCTTACAGCATTCTTAGTTACCAGTGTGCCCATCTTCTTACTTACTATCCCGTTGAATGGTTGGCAGCATTTCTCGACAAGGAACCAGAAGGACGAAAAGAACAAGCAATCAACATTGTACGAAGTCTTGGATATCGAGTAAAACGTCCTGATATTAACGAGTCAGGTCAGGTCTGGGAGATTAGCGAGACGGAAAAGAAAACTTTGGTTCAACCTTTGACTTCCATCAAAGGTCTTGGAGATAAGGCAGTTGAGCAGATCTTGCAGCACCGACCTTTTAATACACCAGAGGAGTTATTGTTTAATGAGGATGTTAGTTATTCCAAACTAAACAAGAAAGCATTAGACGTTTTAACTCGTTCGGGTGCTCTAAACAATATGGTTGATGATCGTTTCACAGGTCTGAAACACTTCTGGTCTGCTGTTGCAGTTGACCGTCCAAAGAAGGAAAAGAATTTGTTAGATAATATCGAACTCTATAAACCTGAAGGTGATTTCACTAAGGCAGAGAAGATGGAGTTTCTAACTAATCTAACTGGTATTTATCCAATCAACGAGGTTGTTAGTGATAAGTTACTGAAAAAGTTTGGTAAGTTGAAGGTTCCACCAATCGGTGAATACGATAGGGATTTGCGTCTATGTTGGTTTATTATTCGCGATGTTATTGAGAAGAAGACAAAGACAGGTAAAGATTACTGGATCTTAAAGACAATCGATAACGAAAGCAATCAGGTTGATATTAAATGTTGGGGTGTTGATCCACAGTTAGATTATTATAAGAAGAACGTTCCTTGTATGGCAAAGTTAGACTATAATGACACCTGGGGATTCAGCACTAGGTCGTTCAGAAGGAACATTAAGTTTGTGGAACTTAGTTAATTTAGACACTATTTATAACATTGGAGGAACCATTATGGGTAGAAAATCAAGAATGCGTAGAAGAGCACGCGCCGCAGCAGCAAGAGAGGCGGCAAAGGCACCTGCAACTGTAGTCGAACAACCAAAACCAGTTGTTAAGAAAGAGGTGGTTGCTCCAAAGAAAGTTGTAGAAAAGAAAGCAACCGAACCAAAGAAGGTTGTTCGTAAGGTCAAAACAGTTAAAGGAGAAAAGTAATGAAACTAACAAAGGAAACCTTAAAGCAAATCATTAAAGAAGAGATTCAAGCAGTTCTAAACGAAGAGAAGATCGCTCTTGATAGAACTGATATGGGCGCTGTTCGTGCAGCAGCAAGAATGATTATGAAGGCAGAAGGACTCGACGCAGACATGCTCAAGCACCTTAAGAAAGCACTTGCCGGTGGTCACAAAATGGTCGCTATTGTCGGTGGTCCCGATGATGGTGATACTGTTGAGTTATTGAAGTATGTAACATACACTAAATAATTTATCGCTTGACAAGTAGTTTAAAAAAGCATATAATGGAGACTCCAACAACCAAGGAGTCTCCATTGTTCATTTTGAAGAAATTTTTATTAATTACATTTATTGTTTGTTGTGCTTCCACGTCAAGCGCAAAAGACAATGACTTAGGAACAATTGATATCACTGGGAATACAACTCCTGATGTCGTTATGAAATTATTTTGGTCAAAAATGCATCCTCACTTAAAGAAAGGATCGCACAATTATTGCCATAGTAAGATGGCAGATTACCCAAAAACGTTTTATAAAGATCTTGTTGAGAAACATTTAAAAGAAACTGCCAGTGGAGAATTTTTCATTCGATTTTACATTTACAAATGTTTTTGGAATAACAAATCCTGCCAGGAAGAAGGTTCTTTTGACAAGGATAATCGGATTCAATTCGATGTACATTATGATTTTGATTGCTAGGAGTAAAAATGAAAAACATGATTAAATTATTTGTAAGCATTACATTATTGTGTGCGAGTGTCTGTCATGCCGACATTCAAAGTGAAAAGAAAGAAACTACAACACTTCGTACATCGGGCAGAGTTGATTCAAAAGATCGCCCAATAACTTGGACAATTTTAAAAGATAACTTAAAAAGTCGTTATGTTTACCGATGTTCAGAACTCTCTCGATTTCATGGACTTTTTGACCGTATGCACAAATATGGTGAAAAACATTATCGTGAATACGTCGCTAAAACAGGCGTCGTAGGATATAAAATCTGGTATGATCTTGAAGAGGGTAATGGAAAATTCTCAGCAGAAAGAGAGTGGGACTACAAAGTTATTACGTGTGATTGGGACCAATGAAAGTATTTAGTGAAAAAAATTATAAACAAATAGTAAATTCAGATAAAGTTGCCATAGTTGTATTTACATCGCCACATTGCCACCTGTGCAATAAACTAAAACCAATCTTGAAAAAACTAGAAAGGCGCTATAAGAATATTGGTTTTTACGTTAGTGATGTAAACAAAGAAGAAAAGTTGACTGAACTTCTTGTAAAAGAAGATGGAGTGCCAACTGGATTTGTTGTAAAGGGAGGATCTATTTTTAAAATAAAAGATCCAGAATTGCCAGATGACAAGTCTTGGTATTCAGAAAAATATTTAATAGAATTAATTGAAGCATTACAGTAAAGGAGAATAAATGCAGAAGGGATTAACTTATGATGATGTCTTGCTTGTGCCACAATACAGCGACATCGAATCAAGATCAGAGGTTTCACTAACTACTGATTTTGGCAGGGGAGTTGAGTTGGAATTGCCAATTATCGCTTCTCCTATGGATACAGTTAGCGAAGCAAATATGGCGGGTTCTCTAGGAGAATTGGGAGGAATATCAATTGTTCATCGCTACAATTCAATTGAGGAACAGTCTGCTATGATTGCTTCACTTGGCGAGAACACTTTAGTAGGTGCTGCCGTTGGAGTTAGTGGCGACTTTGCAGACCGTGCCGTCTCTGCTGTTGCCGCAGGTGCAAAGGTTATTTGCATTGATATTGCCCACGGTCATCACATTTTAATGAAGAAAGCAATTAAGAGGATTAGAGAAGTTCTGCCGAAGATTCACATCATGGCGGGAAACGTAGCAACCTTGGAGGGTTTCAATGATTTGGCTGATTGGGGCGCTGATTCTATTAGATGTAATATTGGAGGTGGCAGTATTTGTACTACAAGAGTACAAACGGGGCACGGTGTTCCAGGGATTGAAACAATATTCCAATGCGCCAAATCAGACCGAAATGCAAAAATCATTGCAGATGGCGGTCTTAAAAACTCGGGTGACATTGTTAAGGCTCTTGCTGCTGGCGCTGATGCTGTTATGTTGGGATCGCTCCTTGCAGGAACAGATTGTTCCCCAGGCACAATCTTCAAAACAGAAAGCGGTGAATTAAGAAAGACTTATCGCGGCATGGCATCTGCTGCTGCCCAAAAGGATTGGCGAGGTCGTGTAGCATCTTGCGAAGGTGTTTCATCTTCAGTTCCCTACCGAGGCAAACTTGCTGATGTTGTTAAGGAATTAGAGAGAGGTATTCGTTCAGGTTTATCTTATTCAGGTGCTCGTTCGGTAAAGGAACTACAAGCAAAAGCACAGTGGTTACAGCAGAGTAGTGCAAGTGCTACGGAGAGTTCGGCACATATTAGATTGCGATGAGTGAACCAACAAAGAACATAAAAATCACTATTCCTGCAAAGTTACATATTGACTTTCGTAATAGATTGTTGTATGATGATATGACGATGATGGCGTTTTTTTCTTATGTTATTCATGAATATACGAATAACTCTGAATTGATGTCGCAGGTAGTTTGTGATATTATGGAAAAGAGAAAGTTAAAATCAAAAAGAATTATAAAGAATAAAGCAAGATTAACAAAACAAGCAGAAAAGAACTTGAAGAAGAATTTTCTTTCAGACGATGAAATTGAGGATATGTATGATATTATTGAGAGGTTTGACATAGATGAAATGTAAAGATGATATAATAACTGGTGAAACACCATGTTGTAATAAAGAATGTAGAAACTGGATAGATTATGATGAGGATAAGAACTGTTGCCTTGTAAGTATAGATAAGCATGGACAAATGACGCTCATGCAGGTGGCAGAACGATTGGGTGTTTCACACGTCAGAATCAAACAAATCCAAGATAAGGCACTAATTAAATTAAAGAAAAACAACGAAATTCATGAATGAGCGTTTTAGTTTTTCCAATACTATTTATTACAGGTTTTATAACAAGGAGAATATAAACCATGAGCAAGAAACTACTAGAAGAAAGCACAATTCGCCAATTCATGAAGTTGGCACAACTTGAGCCACTCGCAGGTGACTTCCTAGAAGAGAAGAAGCACCGCCCAAAGAAGCGCCCAATGCATGAAGAGGAAGTTGTTGAAGAGGGTCCAATGCAAAAGCGTGAAGAGGACGCAACAACTCCACGACCAAATAGAGGTCTTGGTAAGAAAAAGACAATGGATGCAACTAAAGGGGCAAACGCCAAAGCAAGAGCAGAAATAGAAAAGAAACCCGGCAAGGTTGATGAAGAAGTATCACTAGACGAAGGTGACTATGGCACACATAAAGACGATCCAATGTTAGAAGAAGACACTCTTGAAGAAGAGTTGAGCGCTCTATTAGAAGATGAACTAAGTGAAATGAGCATGTACGAAGAAGAAGACGAAGACATGGAAATGGAAGTTGAAGAGGGCGACATGGAAGCAGAAATCAACATCACTCCAGATCAAGCACGCGCAATCATTGCCGTTGCTGACATGCTAAAAGACATCATGCCAGATCTTGAAGCACCAGAAATGGAAGACGAAGAAGAGATGGACATGGAACCAGAAATGGAACCAGAGATGGGCATGGAAATGGGCGCTGAGGAAGAAGAGGAAGGCGCAGAAGAGGAAGAAGAAGGTACCGAAGAGGAAGAAGAAGGTACCGAAGAGGAAGAAGAAGAACTCGCAGAGCAGATCATGAAGCGCGTTCAGGCACGCCTCAGAGAAATGAAAAACAAGTAATTAAATAAACCTTATATAAAACCTAATTGAAGACCGTGAACTTTTTCACGGTCTTCTTTATTTTATGCTTGACAAATAATAAATTTGTGTTATAGTATTCATATGCATCTTTACAAGGAGAAGGAATGAAGCGATATGGCAAGGATCAAGAGTTGCAGCAAAAACTCTTGAAGGGCGTTGAGATATTGGCAGACAATGTATGCTCAACTTTGGGTCCAAAAGGACGCAACGTAATTTTAAAGGGAAAGGAAGGAAACCCAATTATTACAAAGGATGGTGTGACAATCGCCAACTTTATTGATTTGGATGACCCCTTTGAAAATTTAGCAGCACAGGTTGTAAAGCAGGCAGCAGCAAAGACAAATCAAGTTGCCGGTGACGGCACAACAACATCAACAGTTTTAACCAGGGCAGTCTATAAGAAGGCATTAAAGTATGTTAATAGTGGCGCTGCTCCGGTTGATTTAAAGCGCGGCATGGATAAGGCACGAGAAGATATTGTTGAGATTATCAAACAGAATGCTACAAAGGTTTCGTCCATGGAAAACCTTAAACATGTCGCCACGATATCAGCGAACGGTGATAAAGTTATTGGCGATCTGCTTGCAACTGCAATCGAGCAAGCAGGCGTTGATGGTGGTATTAAGATTGAGGATGCTAAGTCCTCCCAGACAACTCTTGAAATGGTTGAAGGATTTATTTTTGACTCAGGATTTGTATCACCTAGATTCGTAAATGATGAGCGTAGAAACGCAGTCAATTACGACAACCCAATATTCTTTATCACCGACCATAAGTTGGAGCATGTTGAACCTATTTTGCCTGTCCTTGAAGTTGCAGCAAGGGAAAGCAAACCACTCGTTATTATTGCAGATGAGATTGAAGGTCAGTTTCTAGCATCACTTATCATGAACTCTGTTCGCGGTTCAATGAAAGTTGCTGCTGTAAAAGCACCACGTTATGGCGAGGAGCGTAGAGAGATTATGCGCGACATCGCACTCGCAACTGGTGGAACTTTCTTTACAAAGGAAAGCGGACGTGACTTTTCCACCTTCAAATTAAAGGAGTTCGGCACAGCAAAGTCCGTTGATATTACAAAGTTCGGTACAACAATCATTGGTGGCAATGCAGATTACGAAGCATTAGAAGAGCGCATTGAAATTCTAAAAGCACGCATCAAAGAAGAGGATGATCTCCAAGAGTGCAATAAGATGCAAGAGCGAATCAATCGTTTGGTTTCAGCAGTCGCCATTATCAAAGTTGGCGCTCCAACTGAAGTAGAAATGATTGAAAAGAAACATAGAATTGAGGATGCTCTTGGTGCCGTCCAGGCGGCACAGAAACACGGTTTCCATGCTGGAGGTGGTGTTGGACTTCTAAGAGCGTCAAAGGACGCTGAGGGCGATTCTGAGGCGTCTGAGGATATACAACTTGGGTATAAGATTGTTGTTGATGCTTGTTCAGAACCATTCCGTCAGATTTGCAGAAACTGTGGTCTAAGTGAAGATGTGCTTATCCAAACTGTATTGGAACAAGATGAGCGTGATGCAGGTTATAACTTTGCTAATGGCGAGTTATGTAATCTTATTGAAGAAGGCGTAATCGATCCTGTTTTGGTTACTTGTGTTGCTTTGGAGAACTCTGTTTCAGTAGCAGGCACTTTGATTACAACCAACTATGCGGTGGTGGATCATGACTAAAAAGGTAAGACAAACAATTACAATTGATCTAAATCGTTTAGAAGACGCTTTTGCTTGGCATCTAAATTTGGATGATGCCTTGCAAAAGATCTCAGAACTAGACGATATAAGAAAGAAAACTAAGGATGAGATCTTAGATCTAATAAAAGAATGCAGAGTCCAATTGACAAGTTTGGACATGACTCTTTCTGAGTTTCAGGAGATCTATGAAGCACTTACTGGAGAGGAACCTGCTCCTACAGCAGTACCCCAACCAGAACCCGAACTGCTACAAGAAGATTTAGAGAAAGAGATAAACGATAGAATGATCGGAAACTTAATATCGAATCTCAATAAATCAGGGAGTTAGCATGGAAAGACCCGTAAGAAACATAGGCGACTTAATAAATGTAATGGGGACTAACCATCTTGGAATTATTTTGAAGGTTCATGAGAAAGCAGGTCAAAATAAATTCTATTTAGTTCATGACAATGTTACAAATAAAGAAAAGTGGCATCCTGAAAGTGCTGTTTTTGATGCTTCTTGTTATGACCCTAATGTGGAACTGCTCAGAGAACTCTAGAGAATGTGTGGAGTTTGAGGTCGAAACAGAAGAAATCGAAGGCATCGAAATAACCACAACAGAGTGTGCTACATGGGCAGACGAACTAACAAAAACTACTGACTGATGATCTGCACTGAACAGAAAGGTTGACACCTGACTCCAAGTGGGGTATAATCTATCCATCACTCACCACAGGAGGACAAGTGAATTTAGGTTATGCCTGCATTTCAATGGAACTATCACAACCAGTCAAGGAAGGTCGTAAGATTATTCGTGAGCGAATTACAACTAATCGCTCAATGATTAGACGAACTTTCAATGAACGAGGCATTGCTTATGCTTCGCAACTTGCTTTACAGAATTGTTTAGACCTTGAAGAAATCTTAAAATGGAACGAGTCTAAAGGCATCAAGTTCTTTCGCATGTCCTCAGAGATCTTTCCATGGGCATCAGAGTATCAGTTTGAGGATTTACCTGACTGGAAAGAGATTAAGAAAAGTTTAGTCCGCACAGGGTTTTATGCTGCTCTCAAAGGGCATCGTCTAACATTTCATCCAGGTCCATTCAATAAACTTACATCTCCAAAAGAGCATGTAATCCAAAATACAATCAGGGACTTGGAGATCCACGGCAGGATTATGGATGAGATGAATCTATCCAGAACTCCTTACAATAAAATTAACATTCATGTCGGGGCACATTATAATAATAAACCGATGGCATTAGATAATTTCTGTAAGAACTTTGAGCGATTGTCAGAAGCAGTCCGCTCTCGTTTGACTGTAGAGAATGATGATAAGGCATCGCTTTATTCTACTAAAGAACTCTATGAGGGTGTTTATAAAAGGATTGGGATTCCAATCGTCCATGATTTACACCACCATCTATTTTGCACTGGCGGTCAGACAAACGAGGAAGCAATCAAACTTGCTGCGAAAACTTGGGGCGGTGTAAAACCTGTTGTCCATTATTCGCAGAGCAGGGCAGAGGAACATAACGATAAGAAAATCAAAGCGAATGCTCACTCAGATTCTTACTGGACAGCAGTAAAAACTTATGGACAAGATGTAGATGTTATGTTGGAGGCGAAACATAAAGAGCGAGCATTATTCAAAATGCGAGAATTGCTTGAGACAAAAGGTTGACATTTGCTCCCAGATGGAGTAGAATTGTAACAAATGAAGTTA